>Ga0308172_1000128_pt1 | contig 143338 bp, 141 predicted proteins | sample PhyGR2_FD_202134 | JGI IMG/M metagenome (GOLD analysis project Ga0308172, IMG submission 202134) | Phyllosphere microbial communities from UC Gill Tract Community Farm, Albany, California, United States - DLSLSG.R2 | ecosystem: Host-associated > Plants > Phyllosphere > Unclassified | place... | reverse complement strand
AGCTCACATCGCCGCTTTCAACGAGTTTCATTACAGCGGAGGCGTACTCAGACGGCGTAACCTCCGGTTTTATGTCAACACTGCGCTGACCTTCCCCACAGTTATTGACAGGACTCCGAGGCGCGCCAGAGGCGCTTTTTAAAGTCAAAGGATCAAGGTCAACGGCCTTGCTAACGATGCGCCATTGAGTCTCGCGAGTTTTGTGGATGTGGTTTTCACCAAGATGCGGCGCAAAGATGCCGACAACCTTCGGGACTTCTTCGTCGTATTCGTTGAGTTCGTCGGCAATCTCGCGAGCGACACGAACGGTCTGTAAATCTCTTGCCACATTTGCACCGCCTTGCGCCTCGATATAGGCCGCAAAATCACCACTGTCGGCAGCGGCTCGCACAGCCTCGACGCTTTCATCAAAACTATCGGCGATACTGATACCGCGTAGGCTTTGGCGGCGACACTCGCGGTATGCGCCCATGGTAGGAATGCCGATCGGGTGAAACTGCGGAATACGCCAAATAGATGCCCATGCCGTCACGGCTGCGGCGGTCTGGGATAAGGGCTTGCCGGTGTCATGGTCTATTTCGCCATCAAGCGCATAGCCGTCGATATTCTTAGAAACGTATTTAGCGATGTAAGCAACCGCTCCGCCTTTGTTCAGGTGTTTACACTCAAAGCGCTGCTTACGCGCTCCGCGTTCGTCACCGTCTTCTTTTAACGCGTAACGTTGCATAATCTCGACAATGGCCGCACGTTGTTTGCGATCGCAAAACAGAACCATATGCCAGTGGGGCGTACCATCGTGATGAGGTTCGACAACGCGAATCCCGTAGACGTTTAGATCACGGTCTTTAAATGCGGTGCGCATTTTGCTCCAGATGCCGACTAGATAGCGTTGGCCGTCTTTGGGGGAAAATGCTTCTCCGTCCCATTTGTGGTTAAGCTGACATTGTTTGTCACGCTTGTTTTTTACCGTGCGGGTCGGGTGATATTTCGATGGGGTAGTGATAGTGACAAACATACCGATGTGATTTTTTTCGGCGGCATATTTCCCGATACCGTAGATGGTGCTCATTAACTCCATGCGGCGAATCTCAGGGTTAGAGATACTTGCCATGACTTTATCAATCAGGTCGATTCGCTCGCCGGTTTCGACGTTCTCGAGGTCGCACCCTTTGAGGTATTCCATGTTGGCCGCACGACGGGCGCGAACATCACTGATCGCTTGCTTACTGGCATAGGATGAGCGTTTAAAATTGACTTCACCGGCGGCAATAAGCAGCGCCTCACGCCATTGGGTGCGCTGCGCTTTGAGCTTACGTATCCACCAATCATCATTGATTAGGCGCATGATGCTGCGAAATGCGCCGCGCATATCTAATTTTCCCTTGCGGAAACGTTGCCAGTGCATCGGCGTGATATTAAAAGCGCGAGCTGCACCAGCGACGTGAGCATAGAGATCGACTTGAGCCTCATCGGTAAAAAGCGCCTCTTGCTCATGGCTTTCGAGAAATGCGTCGCTCAGCTCCTCATAAGCTGAATACAACTGAGCCGCAATGCGACCGGCTAGCCGCTTTAACTCTTTATCGTGCATATCAGGCAAGCCGCGATAAATCTCTAGCTCGCTCAAAAAACGCAGTGAGGCTTTAACGTCCATATCGAATTTGGTGTTAACAAATTCGAGTCTCGGATGTATGCGCGGCAAATAAATTTTGTATAAAAAGCGGTGCGCGGCCAATATCCCTTGTGTGTTTAACAGGTAGTTATGGCGCTCAATGAAAATCTTGCTGAGGAAATACGGCAGTGAGTCAATTTTGCGTAAGGCGTCTTGCCCCTGAAGGTATTCTTCACGGGTAAGAGGTCTCTCTTTGCCAATGGCTTCGCGTGGTGCATTCCAGCTATATGCGCCCACAAAAGGCGCACGAGGTTCAGCGTTAAAGGCTGGCGGTAGTGTGGGGGCGACTCGCCCCCGATAGGAGGCAGTCATTCACATACGCCCGCATAAACACTGCTGCATGCTGAGTGGTCATTCATGGCTGCGATAAGATCAAACTGCTTACCGCCGCGAGTTGTTAACGCCCAATCGCGATAAGTTTCGATGCCATGTGATGCAACAGAAACATATTCTGTACGCTTTTCAGATTTAAGCGGGTCTTGAGTTGAGGGAAAGAAAGTGGAATTACCACGCCGTGAGCATTCAGCGACAAATTTTTCCCATTGAGCAACCCGAGCAATCTCCTCCGGCCAGCGAGAGAAAATTTCGGCAAGTTCTGATTTTCTTGCGTGGATACACGGCATGCACCCTACACGGCTGCAACCTTGTGTATAGAGTGGATTTGGCTTGATGCCATGAGCAGATGCAAAGGCGAAAACATCCTCATGCATCCAATCAAGAATAGGGCGATAAACGTGAAGCCCAACAAGATTATCAGCATCGCTTTCCCATGGCGTTAATAATGCACGCTCAGGTGATTCTTGAGCCCTTACACCTTGCCAACAGATGACGTCATCATATTTATCAAGTGCAGGTAATGTTATTTGCATCTTGACGGGCTCATGTTTTAACTCAAAAGTACAAAAACGCGCGCATGTTGATGGGAATCGCCCCTTCCACATACACAAATCGAGAAAAGGAATATCAGTGGGATGCAAAAGATTTAATGCTCGCTTTACGCGTTCCTCAGCCTCAACAGAAGAATAGCCGCACTCAGTCACTAGCGTTGTCGGCCAATTTTCCGCGATAAATTTGCGCTTACCCGCTATACGCTTGTTAAAATTTGCACGTACACGCACGACTGTCCCCAGCTGCGCTTCTAGATAATTTAAATACTCCATTGTTTGCGGATGCTCATGCCCGGTATCAGCAAAAACAACCACGTAATTAATCCCAGATTCTTTAGCAAGAAGCCACTGCGCAAGGCTATCTTTGCCGCCAGAAACACAGATCACATTCAAAACTGAGTCACCGAAGCATCTGGCGGCAATTTTCATTTTTTACCACCACTAACAGCGAATGCCTCCTGACAAAGCTTTCCGATACTGCCAATCTCAGCCCCTAGCCCTGCGATGCTAGTCACGGTCGAGTTGCGAACATGGCGATTAACCAGCTCGGTGACAAGCTGGTTTAGGCTTGGAAAATAGCCGATAGGGTCAAGCCACTCCTCACCTGCTTTAGAGCCTTTTTGCGCTATCTTTTTTTGATTGAGAATGAATTGCAGAGAGTCAGAGGTAATAACAAACTCCTTGCCAATGGAAATATGAATCATGATTAACCTCATTAGATATTAATTATCGAGCTGAAATAGAGCTTGTTGGCTTAGCTCATTAAAGTGATGGCTTTCGCGCATAAGTTCGGATGGTGTTGTGATTGTTTTCAAATAAACACCACGCTTAACGCACAGGTTTGTAATATCTGCGATTAAAGTTAATTTATTTGAATATACGGCGCGGACAGGGTAGTTATTTATCTTAGTCTCTTTATCCATTCTGATATCAGCAAGAATAAAAGAACTGTCGTCACACTTGGCGATGGCAAACCAATTATTAATAAATACCCAATTAAATGTTTTAGCCATTAGTAAAAACCTCGATGGCTTAAACCTTCGTTATGCAGCTTGATATACTCCTGCGTCATAAGCTCGACAAGCTCGGCTTTCGATAGCCCCTCTTTCTGAACATGAACCAGAATCTCATCGAGTCGAGCGGAGAACATTACAGCGGCAGCAGCCTTGCCCTCATTACGAGCATTATTTAATAGAAGTTCTTGAACTTCCGCTTCGGCTTTTCGGTGCATCTCTTGGCCGACTGTTTTATACATATGCATAATTAACCTCAGATAATAGAAAGCCCGACGTAATAAAACGCCTATTAAATAATTTCGTTATTTAATTAGTGGAGATATTGCTCGGGTCTTACCGCTGTTAATACTGTAGGGGCATATCTGAATAAACTAAATAATTCACGTAAGGCACGGAATAACTTTTCACGCCATATACATGTTTCATCATCCATATGCCAATATGGTTGGCTGAATTCACTATCAGTTAGCCCTGCGTGACGAAAAAGAGTTCTCCGCTGGCTTATTGTCAAACGACGAATAAAGCCCGATTGACTAATTCCATGTTTGCGATATTCGGCAAATGCGCGACTTAATTCCGCTATAGCACACACCACGCGCTCGCGGTCGGCGTCGTTCATTTCTTCGAGTTTAGCCATTGCATGGCGCTGTTTTAAGCGCGCATGAAAACAGACCGTTAAGCGTTCACGTTCGCTCATGCGATTGTAAAAATCACAGGTTTCGCTCCAGCGTGGAACTGCGAGATGTTGGCTAATAATGGAACGCAAACCAGCAGGGAGTTTTTTGGTTGATTCTAGCGTCACAACTGTCATCTTTGCCCCCATGGAATAAAGCGGTTAATGCTTTTGGTTTTGCCTAAACTCCTACCCCGGATAATGATCCCCTTGCGGCCTTTGCCGTGGGTGATGCATGTATCCAATGCGCGAGCTGTCTGGTGGTTCCAGAGCAACGGCGCTATTGATATAGGATTATTCATATCCCCATCCATAAGAGCCATGCATCACGTTGCTCAACGGGGCGATTATAAAAAGCCTCTTTTACGGCTCGGTTGAACTCAGGGATGTAAATCCACTTCTCCCCAACTCGACAATTTACCTTTGTCGGATCGCGCAACTCGATAACAGGCAACTTGCCATTTTTAGTCATCTCTTTAATCGCCGTTTCCGTTTTCCCGATTAATTCCGCGAACTTAGCTTCGTGAACTGCATCAAGCGGGTACTTAATCACATAATCTTCGGCATTCATTTGTGCTAACCTCCTTTGATCCAACCCCTTACAGACCGTTAGAAAACGTTCTTGGGGAGGGTTTTTACTATCGAAAAGGTCAGTAGACATTGACCTTGAGGCAAATAATAGTCAGGAGGCATTGACCATGTCAAGAGATTACTCAGAGAAGTTAAAAGCTGTCAGAAAAGCGGAAGGCCTTACACAGCAGCAATTTGCTGATATTACCGGGCTATCACTCGGCACCATCAAAAACTACGAAACCAACCAACACGAAGCAAAAGCACTCACCGTTGAGAAAGTTCTTGATATTGAGCGGCTTCAAAAATACACACTTTGGCTAATGACGGATAAGACAGCACCGGAAGCTGGTCAAATAGCACCGGCCATCGCGCACATTGGGCAAGAGAAAATAACCTCAACCCGTTAAGGGCTGAGAACTGGTTAGATATTTGTTATCAATATGCAGACTGGCTGTGGTTTGAGGCTGGCTGTTACATCGGAGGGCTTCGCTATGGCGATTAAGAAGCTCGATGATGGTCGTTATGAAGTGGACATTAGACCTTGCGGGCGCGAAGGACGTCGCATTCGTAAGAAATTTGATAGAAAAGCTGAAGCAGTTGCTTTTGAGCGTTACGTAATGGCGAACGCCACTAAAAAAGAGTGGGCTAGTAAACGCTCTGACCGCCGCACATTGAGCCAGTTAGTCGAAATTTGGTGGCTATACCACGGCCAAAACCTTAAAAACGGCACAATAGAAAAGCGGCATTTGATAAAAACCATATCAGCTATCGGTGACATAACCGTGAACCAATTAACAAAGCGAACATTGATGGAGCACAGAAGTCAGCGCCTTACTGACGGTATCAGCGCCGCCACAATAAATCGCGATCTATATCGGTTTTCGGGAATGTTTTCAGCATTGATAAAACTGGATGAATTTTCAGGGCAAAACCCTTTGCATGGCTTACCACCATTAACCGAAAAAAATCCGGGCATGACGTTCTTGGAACCTCATGAAATTAATAATTTGCTATCAGTGCTGGTAGGTGATGAAAGATTAATCGCCCTATTGTGCTTAAGCACCGGCGGAAGGTGGGGAGAAGTTAGTACGCTTACACCAGCGCAGATCGTCAATGGTCGCGTGACATTCTTAGAAACTAAGAACGGTAAAAAACGGACTATTCCAATATCAGATGAATTGGAGAAAGAAGTTAAGTCTCATGCAAGCGGGAAATTGTTCGCGGTGGATTATGAGAAGTTTTGCATAAAGCTGCGTGACATAAAGCCGGACTTACCACGAGGCCAAGCTACCCACGTGCTAAGGCATACTTTTGCCAGCCACTTTATGATGAACGGCGGGAATATCATTGCTCTCCAGCAAATTCTTGGACATGCCAACATTCAGCAAACAATGGCATATGCACATCTAGCGCCTGACTATTTGCAAAATGCAATTACCCTAAATCCCTTAAAGGGAGGTGTAGGGCTTTGATTATTCGTCATTCAGAATAGAGCGCCGTTTATCAGCAACACAAAGAATGGCTTTGTCGGCAGTGACTTCAACTTGATGAAATTCCTCGACTAAGCCTTTTAACTGGTTACCAGATGCCGAGCTGAACTTTAATGACCAATTACGACCCATAAGTATCGTAATAACCCCATGAAGTAGAGGCTCGGCGAGTTTTACTCTTTGATGAAAAGGGAGTTTTTTAGAAAAAATGAATAATTCCATAAACAGTATCCATTGCCGCGCAAGCGGTAAAAACATTGATGTACTAGCTAAAGATCTTGACACCGTTACCGTATCGTATCAACGAGGCCCCATCTGTTTCAGCGCTGGCACTACAGAATATCTGAATATCTTAGTTCCAATCGCAACGGCAGGAATTGGAGCTATTGCGGCGATATTAGGCTCATACCTTAAGCGTGATAAAAAGATACGTTTGGTGTTTGAAAATGGCGAGGTTAAAGAACTAGATTCCACTAACTACAAGCCCGACGAACTTGTCGAGGCCGTCAGGAAGATTAAGGAAATTGATATTCATAACTAGCTAAGTGGGCATGAAATTGCGTCCACAAAACGTCCACAATAAACAAAGTTCCAAAACGTTACTAACCTTTGTAACTCTATTAACCCGCTGTTTTATATGAATGTATTTTCTAAGTTACTGATAAAAAAAAACCCACCATAAGGTGGGGAAGACAGGGATGGTGTCTATGGCAAGGAAAAACAGGGTGCTACTCTTTCGTACCTAACTTCAGGGCTGAAGTATTCTGCATGGTCGCTACCTGCTGCTGCCAACTGGCAATGCGTTGCTGGTAACGCTCATTTAACTGGGCCTTTTGCTCGGGAGTCAGCAGGTTGTACATCTGGTTGCGAATTTTCGCCATTTCAACCTGACGGTTTATACTCTCCTGAGCCATTTTTTCGGCTAACTGCCGCACTGCGGCTTCATCGAACTTTTCTGCCGTTACCAGATTATGCATGGCTTCAGCCTCCGCTATATCAACGCGGGGTAAATCGTGTCGCGCTAGTTGCATCAAATCGCGCATTTGTTGGCGCTGATGTTCGGTAAGATTCACACCGTCAAACATGCGGTTATGATCCATACTTTGATACAACATACCGTTTTGTTGAGTGCCATCGGCAAATGCTGCGGTAGAGGCCATCGCAAGCATCAAAGTCATGGCTAACGAGGTTACTTTACGCATCATCTACTCCTTTGCTTTGGCTCGCTTATGTGAATCAACGAGAATCAGTGTAACTCGGGGCCTGAAAACTAGCGTCAGTGCATGTAAAACTAAGTAAAGTCATGGAATAGCGGCACTTGTTGTCGTATTTTGCGTCAGGAGGTAAACACCTATGAATAAAATTTTACTGGTTGATGACGATCGCGAACTGACGTCACTGTTGCAAGAACTGCTTGATTTAGAAGGTTTTAGCGTCGTGGTAGCGCACGATGGCGAACAGGCTCTGGAACTTTTAGATTCCAGCATTGATCTATTATTGCTCGACGTAATGATGCCAAAGAAAAACGGTATCGATACTTTGAAAGAAGTGCGTCAGCATCATCAAACGCCGGTAATTATGCTCACGGCTCGCGGCAGCGAACTGGACCGCGTATTGGGTCTTGAGCTTGGTGCAGATGACTATCTGCCAAAACCATTTAACGATCGTGAACTGGTTGCGCGTATTCGTGCCATTCTGCGTCGCTCCAACTGGAACGAACAGCAGCAAAGTAACGAAAGCAATGCGCCAACGCTGGAAGTGGATCACCTGCTGCTCAATCCTGGGCGTCAGGAAGCCAGCTTTGATGGGGAAACCTTAGAGCTCACCGGCACTGAATTTACCTTGCTCTACTTGCTGGCACAGCATTTGGGTCAGGTGGTGTCACGTGAACATTTAAGCCAAGAAGTGCTCGGCAAACGCCTGACACCTTTTGACCGCGCGATTGATATGCATATTTCTAACCTGCGCCGTAAGCTGCCAGAACGTAAAGATGGTCAGCCTTGGTTCAAAACGCTGCGTGGTCGCGGTTATCTGATGGTGTCTGTTTCATGATTAATAGCCTTACGGCACGTATCTTTGCCATTTTCTGGTTAACGCTGGCGTTAGTTCTAATGGTGGTGCTCATGCTGCCAAAGCTCGACTCGCGCCAGCTAACCTCATTACTGGACAGTGAACGCCGTCAAGGCATTATGCTGGAGCAGCACGTAGAAGCAGAGCTAGCTGTTGATCCGGCGAATGACTTGATGTGGTGGCGTCGTTTGTTCCGCGCCATTGATAAATGGTCACCTCCGGGTCAACGCCTTCTGCTGGTGACAAGCGAAGGGCGCGTTATTGGCGCTCAACGCAATGAAATGCAGATTGTACGTAACTTTATCGGCCAGTCTGATAACGCAGACCAGCCGAAAAAGAAAAAATATGGCCGACTTGAAATGCTCGGGCCATTCCCTATTCGTGATGGCGAAGATAACTATCAGCTCTATCTGGTTCGCCCAGCAAGCAGCCCTCAGTCTGATTTCATCAACCTGATGTTTGACCGACCGCTGTTGCTGCTACTTGTCACCATGCTTATCAGCTCACCATTGCTGCTTTGGCTCGCATGGAGCCTCGCAAGCCCCGCTCGTAAGCTTAAAAACGCCGCCGATGATGTTGCCAGCGGTAACCTTAAACAGCATCCAGAACTCGAGGCTGGCCCACAGGAATTCTTAGCCACAGGCGCCAGCTTTAACCAAATGGTTAGCGCGCTTGAGCGTATGGTTAATGCACAGCAGCGTTTGATCTCTGATATTTCGCATGAGCTAAGAACGCCGCTCACGCGCTTGCAGCTTGCCACTGCGCTGATGCGTCGTCGCCACGGTGAATACAACGAGCTTTCACGCATTGAGATGGAGGCGCATCGCCTCGACAGCATGATTAACGACCTGTTGGCGTTATCACGCAATCAGCATAAAACCGAGCTAGAACGCGAGCATTTGAAAGCCGATGAGCTTTGGGATGACGTGTTAGACAACGCGAAGTTTGAGGCTGAGCAGGTTGGGAAAACGTTAGAGATCATCAGCCCTCCGGGACCTTGGCCGTTATTTGGCAGCCATGCAGCTCTGGATAGCGCGGTTGAAAATATCGTGCGTAACGCGCTACGTTACTCTCACCATCAAATTGCGGTGACGTTTAGCTGCGACAATCAGGGCATCACTATCCATGTTGATGATGATGGTCCGGGCGTTGCTCCAGAAGATCGTGAGCAAATTTTCCGGCCGTTCTACCGCACCGATGAAGCGCGCGATCGCGAGTCAGGAGGAACCGGCTTGGGACTCGCCATCGTAGAAACCGTTGTTGAACAGCATAACGGCTGGGTGAAAGCCGAAGACAGCCCATTGGGTGGTTTACGCCTGACACTTTGGCTTCCGCTTTATACGCGATAAGTTTGGAGTATAATGCGCCCCCTGACCTTGGGGGCGCATCACATGCTTAATATCGTTTTATTTGAACCTGAAATCCCACCGAATACCGGCAATATCATCCGTCTTTGCGCCAATACTGGCTTTAGCTTGCACCTCATTGAGCCTTTAGGCTTCACATGGGATGACAAACGCTTACGCCGCGCAGGTTTGGACTATCACGAATTTGCTACGCTGAAGAAACACCATGACTATCAAGCATTTCTCGATAGCGAAAAACCAGAACGCCTGTTTGCATTGACCACTAAAGGGACTCCAGCGCACAGCGCCGTGAGCTATCAGGCCGGAGATTATTTGGTATTTGGCCCAGAAACACGTGGCCTACCCGCCTACATTTTGGATGCACTTCCTGCACAGCAGAAGATTCGCATCCCGATGCTTGCTAGCAGCCGCAGCATGAACCTGTCTAACGCAGTTTCAGTGGTGGTTTACGAAGCATGGCGCCAATTAGGCTACGAAGGTGCTTTGCTCAAAGAGTAAGTTTACTGTGATATGCGAGGCAGGCGAGTGTCTGCCCCGTAGAATGAAATGAACCTGCCGTTAAATTCCGTCGCCGAACTCAAAACCATCGTGTGAACCGTTAAACAACTGATCCATATCCATGGACGGTTTTTCACTTTCAGGACGCCCCACGATGCGCGCAGGCACACCCGCCGCCGTGGTATGAGCAGGAATAGGATGTAGAACCACTGAACCTGCACCAATCTTGGCTCCGCGACCCACTTCGATATTACCCAGAATTTTAGCACCCGCGCCGATCATAACGCCTTCACGGATCTTCGGATGACGATCGCCCCCTTCTTTACCCGTACCACCTAGCGTCACGGATTGCAGAATAGACACGTCGTTTTCAACCACGGCCGTTTCGCCGATCACAATACCCGTCGCATGATCGAGCATGATCCCACAACCAATTCGCGCCGCAGGATGAATATCAACGCCAAAAACAACCGAGATTTGATTTTGCAGGTAAATAGCCAGCGCTTTGCGATCTTGCGACCACAGCCAATGACCAATTCGGTAGGCCTGCAAGGCATGAAAACCTTTCAGGTAAAGCAATGGCGTGGAGTATTTATCTACCGCAGGATCTCGCTGGCGAACCGCGAGAATATCGCGTGCCGCGTAGTCGGTCATATTGGTGTCGGCGCGATACGCCTCTTCCACCACTTCGCGAATAGCAATCGCTGGCATAATGGCATTGGCCAGTTTATTCGCCAGAATATAGCTCAGTGCACTGCCCAAATTTTCATGCTTAAGGAGTGTTGCGTGATAGAAACTAGCCAGCATCGGCTCACACTCGGCTAAACCACGCGCCTCGGTTTTGATGCATTGCCAGATTTGTTCTAGTTCTTCTATCGACATACAACACTCCCTTCAATCAATTTAATTGCTGCCGTTACTATATCAGCTATAGTTATAATTCAGACAACAATTAATCAGACCAGCCGTAGCATGGTCAAGCCTTGATGTTAAAAACTTGATCTCTAACGGCTGGTTTTTTCGTCTTTGCGTGCTCGGCCTAACAGCGTCAACGCCGCTTCACGAGCATCTTTATGGCAATAAAGCACCTGATAGATTTGCTCAGTGATCGGCATCTCCACACCAAAGCGTTGGGCCAAGGCCATCACTTCTTTGGTATTTCGATAGCCTTCAACCACTTGGCCGATCTTATCCTGCGCTTCCTGCACGCCAACGCCCTGCCCCAACATAATCCCAAAACGGCGGTTACGAGACTGGTTGTCAGTACAGGTCAGCACTAAGTCACCCAATCCAGACATCCCCATAAAGGTGGTTGGATCGGCACCCAGCGCAACACCAAGACGACTCATTTCGGTCAACCCACGCGTGATCAACGCAGTTCTGGCGTTTGCACCAAAGCCGATGCCGTCAGACATGCCTGCACCAATGGCAATCACGTTTTTTACCGCACCACCCAGCTGTACACCGATGAAATCAGGATTGCTATAAACACGGAAGCTTTTGCCGCAGTGTAATAGCTGCTGTAAATCGTCGGTGAACTGTGCGTCGGTAGATGACAGCGCAATTGCCGTAGGCAAGCCTGCCGCCAGCTCTTTGGCAAACGTCGGGCCTGAGAGCGTAGCTAAAGGAATATCAGGACCAAGCGCTTCACGAGCAACATCTTGTAGCAAACGACCTGTTTCTGCTTCTAATCCCTTGGTTGCCCAAACGATTCGTGAATCAGTACGCAGGAATGGCTTCAGTTGACGCAGCACTTCACCAAACACATGGCTCGGTACAACGACCAGCACATCACGGCTTGCAGCCATTGCCTTCGCAAGATCGGTTTCCAGCGTCAGCGTATCAGGGAAAGGAACATCAGGCAGAAATGCCTGATTACAGCGCGCGGCATCCAGCGCTTTGATATGTTTAGGGTCGTGACCCCATAACACCACCTGATGCCCATTACGCGCCAGCGTAATTGCCAAAGCGGTGCCGTACGAGCCGGCACCGATGACGGTCATTGAAGCCGTAGGGTTATTCATTAGGCATCCTGAGGCTGCGGTTCAGCACCTTCTGCGCCTTCAGCCTGCTGCAAATAATTCATGAACAGTGCGTCGAAGTTCACTGGAGCTAGGTTCAACTGTGGGAAAGTACCACGAGAAACCAGGCTAGTGATGCATTCGCGTGCATACGGGAACAGGATGTTCGGGCAATAAGCACCCAGACAATGCGCCATCTGAGTTCCTTCGATGCCAGAAATAGTGAAGATACCTGCCTGCTGAACTTCACACAGGAATGCAGTTTCTTCGCCCAAAGTTGCCGTTACCGTTACGCGCAGCACCACTTCAAACACGCCGTCAGCCAGTTGAGTGGATGCAGTGTCCAGATCCAGTTTAACTTCTGGCTGCCAATCTTTCTGGAATACAGCCGGCGCATTTGGAGCTTCGAAAGAGATATCTTTGGTGTAAACACGTTGGATCTGGAAAGACATCTCTGAGTTGTTTTGTTCTGACATAGCGTTAATACCTTTTAAGTTAATATCCATAAATGGGAATTATGGGGCGAATACCGCACGGATTACAGCAACGGGTCGAGGCCGCCTTTTGCATCCAGCGCGTGTAAATCGTCACAGCCACCAATGTGCTGCCCATCAATAAAAATCTGTGGCACGGTTGTACGACCACTGCGCTCAATCATTTCTTCACGCTTTTTCGGGTCGTTATCAATAGCAATTTCATTAAACTGAGCGCCTTTTGACTGCAATAGCGCTTTCGCGCGATGACAGAAAGGACAGGTCGCTTTGGTATAGATCTCAATGTTTGCCATGATGAATTCCTTGCAGATTATTTGCCGCGAGCTAAAGGCAGATTCTCACCGCTCCAGCCTGCGATACCGTCTTTCAGCGTATACACGCGCTCAAAGCCCGCTTTCACTAAATGCTCACCCGATTCACGAGAGCTCATGCCATTGGCGCAAACCACGATAACTGGCTGAGTTTTATGTTTCTCTAACTCACCAAAGCTGCCATTTTTCAAGTCGCTAGGCGTTAGATTCAGAGAGTTTGCCAGATGACCCTTGCGAAAATCTTCGCGAGTACGGGTATCAACAACAACGGCATCTTCTTTGTTAATCAGAAGAGTGGCTTCACCACGAGTAATTTCTTTTACTTTGGAGAAACGGCTTTTAAAGGTGGTGACCAGCACTGCTACAAACAGAACAATCCACGCTACGCTAAGTATGGGATGGGCACTCACAAATTGCATAATCTCTTGCATTTGCATGGGGTGTAACTACTCCCGTCAGTTAAGGGATAAAATCAAAGAGTCAGAGTATACCTGCGCAGTGCGTCAATTACAGCCAGAAGACCTGTTACTAAAAACGAATCTGCGGCATAACCCGAAATTTTTTATGTTTCAGACAGGATTTACCTGCTTGAAACAAGGTACAGAAACGATCATTTGATCTTTCTGCGCTCAATTCACCACAGACTGTAGTAAAATTACACTACTTTGAGTGCAAATAGCCGTGTATGTTATTCGGCCTTTGCTTAGGCACCGCTCAGCGGGCGTGTGAGTGATTCCGTTTTAACCTAAACGGCTATTCACACTTGAACGTATTTTGAACTCAAACTTTGAACTTATAAAGAAACGAGGTTGTTGCAATGTCGAGCGCCAAAAAACCAATGGTACTGGTAATTCTAGACGGTTATGGTTACCGCGAAGAAACCCAAGATAACGCGATTCTTAACGCTAAACGTCCCGTTATGGATCGTCTGTGGAAAGAGTATCCGCACACCCTGATTTCTGCTTCCGGTTTGGACGTAGGTCTGCCTGACGGCCAGATGGGTAACTCTGAAGTTGGTCACGTAAACCTTGGCGCAGGCCGCATCGTTTATCAAGATCTGACCCGTCTGGACAAAGAAATCAAAGATGGCGACTTCTTTGCCAATGAAGTTTTGGTCGGTGCGGTTGATAAAGCCGTATCTCTGGGTAAAGCCGTTCACATCATGGGTCTGATGTCTCCGGGTGGCGTTCATAGCCACGAAGAACACATTCTTGCTATGGTCGATTTGGCAGCCAAGCGTGGTGCAGAAGCTATCTACCTGCACGCATTCTTGGATGGACGCGACACCCCGCCGCGTAGTGCTGAAAATACACTGAAACGATTCACCGAGAAATTTGCCGAATTGGGCAAAGGCCGCATCGCGTCCATAGTTGGTCGCTACTATGCAATGGACCGAGATAACCGTTGGGACCGCGTTCAGTTAGCTTACGACCTGCTGACTGAAGCGAAAGGCGAATACACCGCAGAAAATGCGGTTGCAGGTCTTGAAGCGGCTTACGCTCGCGACGAAAACGACGAATTTGTTAAACCAACCGTTATCAAAGCGGCAGGTGAAGCTGATGCCTCCATGAACGACGGCGATGCGCTGATCTTCATGAACTTCCGTGCTGACCGTGCTCGCCAAATCACTCGCACCTTCGTTAACGCTGACTTTGACGGTTTCAAACGCAACAAAGTGGTTAACTTCAGCAACTTCGTGATGTTGACTGAATATGCGGCTGACATCAAAGCGGCTTGTGCTTATCCACCATCTTCACTGGCAAACACCTTCGGTGAATGGCTGATGAAGCATGACAAAACCCAGCTGCGTATTTCTGAAACTGAAAAATATGCTCACGTGACCTTCTTCTACAACGGTGGCGTGGAAGAGCCGTTCAAAGGCGAAGACCGCATCCTGATCAACTCGCCAAAAGTGGCGACTTACGATCTGCAGCCAGAAATGAGCTCTGCTGAACTGACCGAAAAACTGGTTGGCGCTATCAACAGCGGTAAATACGATGCGATTATCTGTAACTACCCTAACGGCGACATGGTTGGCCACACCGGTATTTACGATGCCGCAGTAAAAGCCGTTGAAACGCTGGATCACTGTGTCGGTCAGGTCGTCGAAGCCGTACAAAACGTCGGTGGCCAATTGCTGATCACTGCGGACCACGGCAACGCCGAGCTAATGCGCGATCAGGTGACAGGTGCAGCGTATACCGCTCACACCAACCTGCCAGTGCCATTAATCTACGTTGGCAAACCGGCTAAAGCCGTTGAAGGCGGAAAATTGTCTGACATCGCAGCGACCATGCTGACCATGATGGACATGGAAGTGCCTAAAGAGATGACTGGTAAGCCGCTGTTCATCGTGGAATAATCGATCCCCATGAGGGGAAAAGATCAATTTCACGAATCAAAGGTAGCCTTAGCGCTCAAAGCGGATAAAAACATCGGCGATAAACCCACCCGTTTATCGCCCACTCCCGCAGCGTTTCGCATGTTACCGATACTGTGTGCCAGCGTAATCTATGCTGGCGCATGGTTTTCCTCATTCCCCACTCAGGCCGCTGATGACAACAAGCAGCAGCTAAAATCTATTCAGCAAAACATTGCTGAAAAAGAAAAAGCCGTCAAACAACAGCAACAGCAACGCAGTTCGCTGCAAGATCAGCTTAAAGCGCAGGAAAAAATCATTGCTCAGGCGAGCCGTTCTCTTCGAGAAACGCAGTCTGAACTGGCAACGCTAAGTGCCAACGTTACCAAGCTGACCGCATCGATTAAAAAACTTCAGTCGCAAGAAAACAAACACCTGAAGCTGCTCGAGCATCAGCTCGATATGGCTTTTCGTTTAGGCAAACATACCGGTATTCAGGTTTTACTGAGCGGTGAAGAAAGCCAGCGCAGCGAGCGTATTTTGGCTTACTTTGGTTATCTTAATGAAGCACGCCAAAAAAATATCGATAAGCTAAACCAAACCCGCACCGACTTAGCCAGCGAAAAGAAAGAGCTGGAAGCAGCACAGAATCAGCAAAAAGCGATTCTGGTTACCCAGCAGCAAGCGCAGCAGCAGCTGGAGTCAGCCCGAGCTCAGCGCCAAAAAACCCTGTCAGCATTGGAAAGCTCACTGGCTAAAGATCAGCAACAGCTCTCCGAAATGAAAGCGAACGAATCGCGCCTGCGCGATCAAATCGCCAAAGCCGAGCGTGAAGCGAAAGCTCGCGCCGAGCGTGAAGCTCGCGAAGCCGCCAAGCTCCAAGCCCAAATGAAGGCCAAAGAAGAGCAGGCGAAGAAAAAAGGCACGACGTATAAATACAAACCAACGGAAAGCGAGCGTTCACTGATAGCGCGTACCGGTGGTTTAGGACGTGGTAATGGTCAGGCGATGTGGCCTGTTCGTGGCCGAACTATTCACAGCTTCGGTGAGACGCTACAGGGCGAACTGCGCTGGAAAGGGATGGTTATTGCCGCATCCGAAGGCAGTGAAGTGAAAGCCATCGCAGATGGACGCGTACTGCTTGCCGATTGGCTGCAAGGTTATGGTCTGGTCGTTGTTGTTGAACACGGCAAAGGCGATATGAGCCTGTACGGCTATAACCAAAGCGCTTTGGTTAACGTCGGCGCACAAGTTCGCGCAGGACAGCCTATCGCGCTGGTCGGTAATAGCGGTGGCCAAGGCCAGCCTGCTCTTTACTTTGAAATCCGCCGCCAAGGCCAAGCCATCAACCCACTACCGTGGCTTGGACGTTAGCCCCAAGAGCCCTCATTCACCCGCAGTTACCGCTCCTGCAACAACAAGGGAAAACACATTGCGCTTTTTCAATGCTGTCACCTCCGCACTTCTGATTCTTACCTGTAGCACGGTATCTGCCTATGCAGGGAAATTAGCTATCGTCATTGACGATTTTGGCTATCGCCCACAAGAAGAAAATAAAATCCTGCAGATGCCTTTAGCTATCTCCGTTGCCGTTTTGCCCACCGCACCTCATGCGCGTGAAATGGCAAACAAAGCGCATGCTCAGGGGCGCGAAATTCTGATCCACCTGCCAATGGCGCCAATTAGCAAACAACCGCTAGAGAAAGACACATTGCAGCCTTCAATGAGCGAGGCTGAAATCCAGCGCATCATCCGCCAATCCGTAAACGCTGTGCCTTATGCCGTTGGGATGAACAACCATATGGGCAGCCTGATGACGTCAAACCTGCAGGGCATGCAGAAAGTCATGCGCACACTGGAGCAGTATCATTTTCTTTATTTCCTCGACAGCATGACGATCGGCAATAGTCAGGTAACAAACGCCTCTGCCGGTACCGGGATTAAAGTCATTAAACGCAAAGTCTTTCTGGATGATTCTCAAAACGAAGCTGCTATCCGCCAGCAGTTTAACCGCGCCATTCAAATTGCACGGAAAAGTGGGTCCGCAATAGCCATCGGCCATCCACACCCATCAACGGTACGCGTCTTACAACAAATGCTACCGTCGTTACCGGCAGATATTGTGTTGGTTCGCCCTAGCTCACTGCTTAATGGCGCTTCCGTACCAGATAAAAACCCGCTGCCAACACAGCAAAAACCACGTAACCCATTCCGTGGTGTTAAACAGTGCATCAGCAAAAAAGCACCAGAGAAGGTGTATGCCACCGCCATGTTTGATGTCATTGGCACCAGCGTAGCAAATTCAGCCCCGGTGAAATTCATACAGGCCCGCTGGCATTACTGGCTGTAATTGCGTCAGTATTAAATTAATTCATAATCCGGCATAATGTTGTGTTGCGGATTATGAATTAATTACCAAACCAAAATGTATAAAAAAACACCCTTTCTACTCTTCGGAAAAGAGTATTTACTGCTAATTATTAGCGTAATTATTTTCAGTATTATCAATATACTGATGGCTCCCAACATTCACATGTCTTACCGCATTGTGACGTTCACTCTATCGTTATTATTTCTTAAAGCGATTCGGTTAACGGCTTTGCGAATCATATTGGCCTTACCGCTTCTGTTTCTTTGTTCCGCGGATATTAGCCTTAGCCTTTACTCTTGGTTTACTTTCAAAACACCATTTAACGATGGCTTTGCTGCCAGTACGCTTGAAAGTAATCCGATTGAGATGCTTGCAATGCTTGGCGTCTATATTCGCTTTGTCATTATCTGCCTAGCATTGCTTGTTTTGTTTATTTTGGCGATCCGCCCTGCTCAGGGAAGAATGATCTCCAAAAAAACAACCGGAATTCTACTGATTGTTATCTGTGCGATTGCACTTATCTCCTCTTTTAAGTTCGTTCAAAAACGCCCCGTCAATGAAGGTGCAAAAGCAGAGCTCAAAGTTGCTGCCCGATTCACAACCTACATGCCTTTCTTTAACATGAGTTATTTCCTGACAGCCATACAGGAAAGCCAAATCTTGAAGAATATTAGTGGAGCAGCGCCGCACTATAGTCTTAGCGTTAAAGATACGGGTATTGATACCTATGTATTAATTATTGGTGAATCAGAGCGCGCTAAAAACATGAGCATTTATGGCTACCAAAAGCCAACTACGCCTCTGTTAGAAGCGCAAAAACCGTACTTAAAATTATTTAATCAAGCCATTAGTGGCGTACCCTTCACGTCAGTTGCTGTGCCTATGGCGCTGAGCGCAGACAATATCCATAATCATAATATTACAAACTATTCAGACAATATCATTAACTTAGCTAACCAAGCTGGCTTCCACACTATGTGGCTAAGTGCGCAAACAGCCTTTGGCAACTATGGCTCTTCTGTTGCAGGCATTGCCATGAATGCTGAAGATAAACTGTATATTAAAGGTTATGACAAAGAACTGCTGCCCCACCTAAAAACGGCATTACAGAAACCAACGCATGATAAAAAACTTATTGTCCTGCATTTATATGGCAGTCATGAGCCTGCATGTAAAAGATACCCAGCAAACGAAACCGTATTTGATAAATCTAATGATATAGATGCTTGCTACGATAATTCAGTTCGATACACGGACAGTTTATTAGGTGAAGTATTTGGTTTGTTAAAGCAAAATAAAGCTTCGGTGTTTTATTTCTCTGACCATGCGTTAGAGCGAGATCCAAGACAAAGCGCGCCTTATTTTCACGGCGGTATTACACCTAGCCAAGAGGCTTATCATGTACCTATGTTTATATGGTATAGCCCAGCATTAGCACCTCAAGATAAAGATGAAACCGGGCAAGTTAACGCCGTTTTCTCAACCAGCTACAATGATATCCTCATCGCAACATGGCTAGGGGTTACCGATGCGCAGCGAGGGGCATTCGGCAATATTAACGCCGTCATTGAGAAATTTGCAGGTGATTCCTCCGTTCTCGACAATCGCTACGAGAAATTGGATTACCACCAACTGAGAAAAACCGCTGAAGAGCCGCTATCGCACTAACAAAAAAAGCCCCTATCGGGGCTTTTTGCTCATATAAGGATCTTAATCCCAGCTCAGAACAACCTTTCCTGATTGGCCTGAACGCATGGCATCAAAACCTTTTTGGAAATCATCGATACCAAACTGGTGAGTGATGATAGGGCTCAAATCCAAGCCTGATTGCAGCAACGCAGCCATCTTGTACCATGTTTCAAACATCTCGCGGCCATAAATGCCCTTGATAAACAGCCCTTTGAAAATCACCTGATTCCAATCAATGGCCATATCTGATGGCGGGATCCCCAGCATCGCAATTTTGCCACCGTGATTCATGGTACTGAGCATCGCACGGAACGCTGGCGGTGCTCCAGACATCTCCAAACCGACATCAAACCCTTCGGTCATACCCAGTTCATTCATCACATCCGTGAGATTTTCTTTACTCACATTCACTGCACGAGTCACACCCATTTTGCGAGCCAGATCCAGACGATATTCGTTCACGTCGGTAATCACGACATTACGCGCGCCAACGTGCTTGCACACCGCCGCCGCCATAATACCAATCGGCCCCGCGCCGGAAACTAAGACGTCTTCACCCACTAAATCGAATGAAAGCGCGGTATGAACAGCATTGCCAAACGGATCAAATATGGCCGCTAACTCATCAGGAATATTGTCTGGGATTTTAAACGCGTTAAATGCCGGAATAACTAAATACTCAGCAAATGCGCCGGTGCGGTTAACACCCACGCCCGTGGTATTTCGGCATAGATGCGTACGTCCGCCGCGACAATTACGGCAGTGACCGCAGGTAATATGCCCCTCACCAGAAACACGTTCACCAATCTTGTAGCCGGTGACTTCTTGCCCGATCGCAACAATCTCGCCCACGTATTCATGCCCAACGACCATCGGTACAGGAATCGTTTTTTGCGACCATTCATCCCAGTTGTAAATATGGACGTCAGTGCCACAAATCGCCGTTTTACGGATTTTAATCATGATATCGTTATGCCCAAGCTCTGGCTTAGGCACATCGGTCATCCAAATCCCTTCTTCCGCCTTCAGTTTTGACAATGCTTTCATAACGATGAGTTCCTTAGGCAATCACACCCAGCTGCTTGCCGATACGAATAAAGGCCGCGACTGCGCGTTCAATTTGTTCTGGTGTATGGTCAGCAGACATTTGGGTACGAATACGCGCCTGACCTTTAGGAACAACAGGGAAGAAGAATCCTGTTACATAGATGCCTTCTTTCAGTAATTCATTGGCAAATTCTTGCGCCAATTTTGCATCACCCAACATCACAGGGATAATGGCATGATCGGCACCCGCTAAAGTGAAGCCCGCCGCGCTCATTTTTTCACGGAATAAACGGGCGTTGCTCCACAGACGGTTGCGCAATTCATCACCATCAGCCAGTAACTCAAGCACTTTGATTGATGCAGCAACGATGGCAGGCGCCAAAGAGTTGGAGAACAGATAAGGACGCGAACGCTGGCGCAGCCATTCGATCACTTCTTTACGGCCCGCGGTATAGCCGCCGGATGCGCCGCCTAATGCTTTTCCTAAAGTACCGGTGATGATGTCTACACGCCCCATCACTTCACAGTATTCATGAGTGCCACGGCCATTTTCGCCAACGAAGCCAACCGCATGGGAATCATCAACCATCACCAACGCGCCATACTCATCGGCTAAATCGCACACCGATTTCAGATCGGCAATAACGCCATCCATTGAGAACACGCCGTCGGTCGCAATCATGATATGGCGAGCGCCATCGGCCTTCGCCATTTCTAACTGGGCACGCAATTCAGCCATATCGTTATTAGCATAGCGATAGCGCTTAGCCTTACACAAACGCACGCCATCAATAATCGAAGCATGGTTCAATGCATCAGAAATAATGGCATCTTCAGGACCTAGCAGCGTTTCGAACAGCCCACCGTTAGCATCGAAGCAGGAAGAATATAAAATGGAGTCTTCCATGCCTAAAAAATCAGCCAGTCGTTGTTCTAGCTGCTTATGGCTATCTTGAGTGCCACAGATAAAACGCACCGATGCCATACCAAAACCATGAGAATCCATGCCTTCTTTCGCTGCTTGGATCAATGCAGGGTGGTTAGCCAAACCTAAGTAGTTGTTTGCACATAAATTAATAACATGGCGGCCATCTGCAACCGCGATATCAGCCTGCTGTGCAGAAGTAATAATACGTTCATTTTTATACAGACCTTCGGAACGGGTCGTTTCTAATTGCTGGGTCAGCTGCTGGTAAAAATCCGCAGACATGGTGTTATCTCCTGGATGGGCAAGTTTGTGAAACATATTACTGTCTTGTTGCAAATGAAACGAGTTTGTAACTCACAGAATGTGAAAAATGCAGCAGATATCACGCTGTTTTCAGATTACGGGAAATAATTACTTTCAGTTATGAATTAGTCGCCATACACCACTCATGACAGTATGAGGCCTAATTTAGGGGCTTTTGATTCAGATTCATGCCCTATACGCTGAATGCTTAAGCATGAAATGCTATTATGAGGTCATATAACGTGGGGCGTTGTGCGCCACTGTTTCGTTTATTTAAAGGTAAATCTCATGATTATTGTAACCGGCGGCGCTGGCATGATCGGCAGCAACATCGTTAAGGCACTGAATAATAAAGGCTACAGCGACATTCTCGTGGTCGATAACCTTAAAGATGGCACTAAATTTGTTAATTTGGTCGATTTAGAAATTACCGACTACATGGATAAAGAAGACTTTATTGCCAGCGTTGTGGCGGGCGATGATTTCGGCGATATCGAAGCCGTTTTCCATGAAGGTGCATGCTCATCCACGACCGAATGGGATGGCAAGTATATGATGGATAACAACTATCAGTACTCCAAAGAGCTGCTGCATTTCTGTTTGGAACGCCAGATCCCATTCTTGTACGCATCTTCTGCCGCCACTTATGGCTTAACTGAACAATTCACTGAAGAACGCGAATTCGAAGGCCCATTAAACGTTTATGGCTACTCCAAATTCCTGTTCGATCAGTACGTTCGTCAGATCCTACCAGAGGCAGAATCTCAGATCTGTGGCTTCCGCTACTTCAACGTTTATGGTCCTCGTGAAGGTCATAAAGGCAGCATGGCAAGCGTTGCATTCCATCTGAATAACCAAATCAACAACGGCGAAGATCCAAAGCTGTTTGAAGGCAGCGATGACTTCAAACGTGACTTCATCTATGTAGGCGACGTTGCTGATGTGAACCTGTGGTTCTGGCAGAAAGGTGTCTCTGGCATCTTTAACTGCGGTACTGGCCGTGCTGAATCATTCCAAGCCGTCGCTGACGCGGTTGTTGCCTATCATCAGAAAGGCAGCATCAGCTACATTCCTTTCCCAGACAAACTAAAAGGCCGCTATCAGGGTTTCACCAAAGCTGATACCACCAAACTACGTGCGGCTGGCTATGACAAGCCGTTTAAAACCGTTGCTGAAGGCGTGAGCGAATATCTTGCGTGGCTGAATAACAAAGCCTAAACACGGCTCCACAACCGTAAGGAATGAAACACGGTATGAAAATACTGGTTATCGGCCCTTCATGGGTAGGCGATATGATGATGTCGCAAAGCTTGTATCGAACCCTGAAGGCCGAACATCCTGACGCTAAAATTGACGTGATGGCACCGAACTGGTGCCGTCCTTTGTTAGCGCGAATGCCAGAAGTTAACGAAGCGATCGCCATGCCCTTAGGGCATGGTTCTTTCGCGCTGGGCGAGCGCTACCACTTAGGCAAAAGCCTGCGTGATAAAGGCTATGATCGTGCCTACGTACTGCCAAACTCGTTTAAATCTGCGTTAATCCCTTTCTTTGCACGCATTCCGGCTAGAACAGGTTGGAAAGGTGAAATGCGCTATGGCTTGCTGACAGATGTCCGCCAGCTCGATAAAGCCGCATTCCCGTTAATGGTTGAACGGTATGTCGCATTGGCTTATCCGGCACAGCAGATAAAATCTGCCAAAGATTTGCCTCAACCACTGCTTTGGCCAGCACTCAGCGTCTCAGATGAAGAAATTGCTGAAACAGCGGCGGCGTTTAATCTGACAGACCACCGCCCAATTATTGGTTTCTGTCCTGGCGCTGAATTTGGCCCAGCGAAGAGATGGCCGCACTACCACTATGCCGCGTTAGCGCAAAAACTGATTGAACAAGGATATCAGGTGGCTCTATTTGGCTCAGCCAAAGACCACGAAGCCGGTGAAGAAATTTGCCAAGCGCTAACTGAAGACGCCCGCGAATATTGTTTGAATGTCGCAGGACAAACAAACTTAGATCAAGCCGTGATATTAATTGCGGCATGTCAGGCGATTGTGACCAATGACTCCGGCCTAATGCACGTAGCCGCCGCGCTTGATAAACCATTAGTCGCGCTTTATGGCCCTAGCAGCCCAGATTTCACACCGCCGCTGTCAAACAAAGCTAAAGTTATCCGCTTGATTACGGGTTATCTCAAAATACGCAAAGGTGATGCCAATCAAGGCTATCACCAGAGCCTGATCGATATTCAGCCTGATGTTGTTATGCAAGCATTGAACGAGTTATTACCAAAGGATACCCAGCAGTAATGCATGTCTTGATTGTCAAAACCTCATCGATGGGCGATGTGCTGCACACGCTACCAGCACTGACAGATGCTATGCATGCCATTCCAGGTATTAAATTTGATTGGGTGGTAGAAGAAGGGTTCGCGCAGATACCAAGCTGGCATCCTGCGGTCGATCGCGTGATCCCAGTGGCTATCCGCCGCTGGAGGAAGAACTGGTTTGGCGCTAATACACGTCAAGAGCGCTGTGATTTCAAACGAGAAGTGCAGCGCCGCACCTATGATGCCGTCATTGATGCTCAGGGGCTGATAAAAAGCGCAGCGTTAATCACCCGTATAGCAAAAGGCCCTCGCCACGGACAAGACTGTCAAAGTGCTCGTGAGCCATTCGCCAGCTGGTTCTTCAATCATCGCTACAGCATTAATAAAAAAATGCATGCGGTCGAAAGAACACGTGAGTTATTTGCACTGAGCTTAGGCTACACAAAACCAGAAAGCAGAGGGGACTACGCTATCTCTCAGCGTTTCCTCAGCCATCTCCCAGCGGATAACGGCCAGTATTTCGTGTTCTTACATGCAACAACACGCGACGATAAGCACTGGCCAGAAGAACATTGGCGTGACCTTATTGCTCTGGTTGAGCCTACAGGTATGAAGATTAAATTACCTTGGGGGGCGGAACATGAGCACCAACGCGCTCAGCGCTTGGCTGAAGGTTTCAGTCATGTAGAGGTGCTGCCACGTTTATCGTTAGAACAGGTGGCGGAAGTATTGGCGGGGGCGAAGGCCGTTGTATCTGTCGATACTGGGTTAAGCCATCTCGCAGCCGCACTCGATCGACCAAATATTACGCTGTATGGTCCAACCGATCCGGGGCTGATTGGAGGATATGGAGAAAATCAGGTGGCGTGTTGTTCTCAGGATAAATCATTAACTAATTTGTCAGCGAATACTGTATTTAACGCCTTGGCTAAAATTTAATAAGAGTTGTTTTATCTTCGGAGTATATATGAGTTCAGTACTACCAAATCAGAGAAGGAATATCGATTGGCAGTCTATATGGAATAGATCTATTGTATTTTTATTTATAGCAACCTATTTTTTTGATGGGATAAGTCGATACAAACATGCAATTAGCTACGCTATATACATAACTGGATTAGTTTATATCGTTAAGCAAAGGAAAAAAATATTCAGCATTTTCAAGAATAACCTTTTCTTATCTTTAATTATCTTTTGCATCGCAATAATATATGCAATAGCAATTTCAGTAGAACCATCGCTAAGCCTCAAGCGTGCTCTGAATACAGTTTTTGAAAAAATGCTTCTGGTATCCGTGATGATTGCAGCTGTTCTTCATAAAGAAGACAACAGCAAAATAGATACTATGCTAATAGCGGCTCTTATCACCACGCTGGTTATCCTAACCGGAACAGAGATTCATCAATATATTGAAGAGTACAAAATCGGTATTATTCCATTTACCAGCTTCGAACACCGCAGAATTTCTGATACTCTAATATTTATATTCCCAGCCATACTCACTTTATGGGTCATACCTGACAAAAAGTACAAAATACTATTTTTCGTACTTGCAGCAGTTTTCGCTATTCTCATGCTTGGCACACTGCAACGAGGAACTTGGCTATCATTAGCAGTTCCCGCATTGATTTGGGCACTGATTAAACGCGAATGGAAGCTACCTTTGATAGCACTAGTCGTGATTGGTTTCGGCCTATTTGCCGTTCATCAAAAAGATCCACAGCAGGTCAAAACGTTATTCCACAAACTGCAACAAACTGACAGTAGTGGTCGTTATGAAAATGGTACGCAAGGTGCAGCACTCGATCTTATCCTTGAAAACCCCATCAAAGGCTATGGCTTTGGTAACGATCTTTATCATCATGTTTATAATGAACGTTCTTCAAGCTACCCTGACTGGCGTTTTAAAAAATCTATCGGACCGCATAACTTAACGCTTTCCATCTGGTTTGCAGGCGGCATAATCGGACTAGCATCACTTTATTATTTATTAGCATCAACATTAGTTTCGAGTATCAAAGGGTACCGTGAAAACAATGGTCCTGCACAAGATGCATTCCTCATCTTGACGCTCATACTAATTGGTGACTTTGTTGTTAGAGGAGCTTTCGAAACGGTAAGAATTGAAAACATTGCGGTTATCATTGGTATTCTTCTCGCTTTGCATGCGAAAAAATATTACATAAATAACTAAAAATAAAATGGCCCAACTGGGCCCTTTTAACTTCTCATCGAGATCATATTTTCAATAGCATACTTGATAATGTCATCAGGAATATCTTCAACATTTCGCGTATCCGATAATACCTGAATTGCATTTTCGCTGTTTGGCCCCCAAGTTAAAGGCTGTGAATTAACCCGAGCTTTAGACATCGGATAAAAAGCTACTATAGGTTTATTAAATGCAGTAGCTGCATGAACTATCGATGTATCAACAGAAACAATGTAATCGACTTGCTTTACCAACGATGTCGCATGTATATACCGCGTAAACGGTGTTTTCTCTACACCATCTATCTCTATATCCTTAATTTCTGACTCAAGACCAGAAATAATTATTACTGGATTTGCGATCTTTTTCTTAATAATATCCACAATCGAATTAATTTTAGCAGAGCTAAATTTTCGTGTTTTTAGCGCACCGAACGGATTTAGCAATACGGTTGTTTTTCCGTTAAAACGTTCTAGATATTTTTTCACCGTGTTATCGACATCCGAGGGGATCGGTAACTCATATGACATATCTATTTTATCAAGATCTATATCGGGACTTATTTTTTGTAAAATTGATTTAATTCTTTCAGATGTATGCCGATTTAATGATAGGTCTTCCGACAGACTAATATCATAAGTTTTATATTTCCCTTCCTTATTAAAACCTAGAATATGTTTGGGATTGATTACCTGCATCATCATGATACTTCGATAGCTATGCACTTCATTAAGTGGATCAATAATTAAATCATATTTTTTCCTTCTCAATTTTAGAGCGAGAAAAAACATATTAAAGAAATGTTCTTTACAGACGAATATATGTTTAATATTTTTATTTTCGTTTAGCAACTCAGCACATACATCACCCGTAACGACAGATACATCGAGGCCTAGTCGATGACACTCACGAAAAAGCGGAGTGAATATGATCATATCGCCAAGCTTATTATTATCTCTCATGATTAAAATGTTTTTTATTTTTTTCGTTTCAAAAACAGGCTTTTTAAAACGGAAAAACAAAACCATCATCATGAAAATTTTAAAGTCTTTAATAAAAACTTTCTTTCTTCTGTGAAAGGAACCTAATTTCACTGATGAGACTCCAATAAAATTCCAAACAAAATTAACTAAAACCACTTATTCTTTCATATTTAGATACGGGATTATTTTATAATCAATTGCCGTATTATTTGATAAGTTATATATTTCAATATCTTTGACGTTACTTTTCATAAATTGAAAGAATGGAAGTATTTTCCCTAAATCTCGACTTAGTTCGGAAGGCATAGATGACTCTCCATTCTTATCATAAAAGCGAGAACACGCATCCACTAAATCTAACCCAGAGCATATGATTTTTGTATAACGTAAACTATAGGCGATTTGGATTGCGGCATATGCTACGGTATGACAAGAACAATATCCATCACTAATATCTAAACTAAATCCAACTAATCTTCTTCTTTTTGACATTGGCACATCAATTAAAATATTTTTATTTCTCAGTGACAAAATTTTGAATTTTATCTTTTTAAAAAAACCACCCTTCTCTCTTTTATAAAGCATTTTCATGATGTGACAATTCTCTTGCAGAAATTGCTTATCCTCTAAACTTGCTTTCTCAAACACATCACAATTAACTATAGTATGTTGGCTATTTTTAACAAAAAACTTAAAGTCATCGTTTCTTTGTAATAAAAATCTGTCATCCGTTAATACATAAATAAATGGTTTAATTTCATTTTCAATGAGATAACGAGCAGAGCCATTGACCGCTATGACATCTGATTTATTGAGTAATGAAATTGGCGTATTTACCGATGTTGGGCCTGAAAGAAAAATAACTGCATTTTCATGCATCTTCTCTTTCATCAACATATCTACATCATTTTTTGAAATGTATTGAGGATGATTCATAAAATTAACTCAGGCCTTACGTTTTTTAAACCCTAAAAACATTTTTATTTTTGCTTTAAATGATTTTATTTTTTGACGTAAAATGTTTTTATACACAACAGAATAATAAGCAAAATCATTAACAGCATTATCAATATTAAGATGTCTTTCCATATCAATTCTATCTTTGGCTTTCCGCTTTGCATTACACGCTTTGCCCGATAAATCGATAATTCTTATTCCATCTTGTGATAAAATAAAATTGCCTTTATGCGGATCACCAGAAACCATATTATGCTGATGTAACTCATTCATTTTAGCATGAATTTCAGTACGAATGCTTTCATTGAAATCTTCAACATCCGATAGTTCAATACCATCAACAAATTCAATTATCATGATAAATACGCTAGCGTAGTTAAATATTTTTTTCTCCGCTAACAGATAAAAATCATTCGGGAAAGTAATTCCTTCATTTCTTACTCTATCAGTTTGAAGCAACAAATTCAGGTAGTAGTCACCTTTAACAAAAGACTTAAAAAAACGTTCAACTTTTTTTTCTTTTGGTGCGAAAACCTTGAATACAAATTTCCCATGGGGAGTATTAATCAATGAAACCTTGGTGTCTTCGATACTACGAAATACTTTTATGACATCAAGATCATTATTGAGGAAATCTCTGAATATCTTTTCGTAAATTTCATTATTGTCTTTAATATAGACTTTGAAATTTTTTATATTTTTACTAACTATCATGAAAATATCCGAATATTGATATTGAACTTCATCCAAACATTTTCTTTACAAAATACATAAAGTAAAAGTAGATGCCTTCAAAAGATTTATGCTGGTTAAATTTATGTTTAGCACAGTAGCGAAGCTGGCTACTACTCTGAGGCTTTATCAGCGATGTCATCCCCCAAGGGGAGTGCTTTTTCGCTTGATAAAACGGTGTCGCACTGGGGTATTGAGCCCATTCGTGCCAAGGCTTCGTTGGACCGATGTAGTGAATGAGTACCGTATTTTCGTCAACAGGGCTTTTACAATTCTTTTTTAGTTCATAATTTAAACTAAATTGTGTATTGTATTTCTTATCTAAGAACAGTACCCGCCCAGCTAAGATTATATTAAGCACATCTTGATCGTAATAAGTCAGTTTGCTTCTTATATTACTATCGTTTAATGACTTCATAGCCTGCATGCTAACATCAAGTGCTTGCCATTCAGCTAGGTCAATCACCAGGACCCCCGTATTAAAATACCCTTTGGCGATCAGATCATTCCCTAACACCTCAGCACGTTGAAGCCACCACTTTTCATCACGCTCAGTAACTGCAGCAACCACAGCACCATTCAGAGGAAGATGAACAAGTTCTTGTATTGAACCATTGCATACAACATCAGAATCAATATATGTAATGCGTTCTAACTTTCCGCTAAAATAATCAGCAATAATGAATCTAAAGTAAATAGCATATGTCCAAAGCTTATTTTCCGGCAGAGATTTTAAACTATCCGCATTAACGAGATAAATAGAGATGTTAGTTTTATATTGCTCGGCTAATGCTTTAAATTTTTCTCTATCGCTCTCAGAAAAAGAGTCGGTGAACACATGGAAATTAAATTTTAGCTCTGAATTATGGATAAGAAATGACGTGATTGATACTGCACAGCCAAACAAAAAATTTTTATCCGTACCGTAAGCAATATTCTGATATTGGCTGTTATCGTCAGGTTTATTACCAATATATGTTATGACGTCCTTGATGTACTGCTCTTCATGGAAAAACATAGTTTCTCACTTATCCTCTCAATACACTGAAAGATCGGTCATAGCGATTTGCGTATAGTACGTTCTTTAATTTTTTCAGACTTAGTAATCGCTTTTTCTAGCAATTCCCGCTCTTGCGTCAATGTTTGGCGCAACGGGGCATCAAAATAAATTTTAAGAAAATAAAGAATGTCTTTTTTACTCAGCCCAATATTGGAAGATGAGAAATATAAACCAATCAGATCTTTATCTCTCCAACGCTTCGGCACTTTGTCACGGATCTGCGATCGGTGTAAGTCGATAACCGATAATTTGAGCTGATTTTCATCGCCATCGAACGGCAAATGAAGTAAAAAATGGCAAATATAACAATCGCGATGATTTACACCACCACGATGCATCTTCCTCACCATTGTTGCCAATCGCTTAATTAGCATACGCTTAATACGAAAATCAGGGGGGGTTTGCTTCCAATCAGCACAGTAATCTTCTAGGCTAATTGTGGGCGCCAAATCTTCAGTAATAATAAAAGATTTCCGCGTCAGCGGATTAGCTCCCGTTTGACCGAAGCCAATGCCTTTCATGGTATCAACGTCTAATTGGTACAAACGGTGAATCGCTTTCCACTCACGATCGGCACCCAATACAGGTATGCGGAAAGAAATCAGATTTTTCAAAACTTCCTTTAGCGTAGTGCCATAGTGAATTTTAATAAAATATGATTTCTCTGCTAAAGAAAAACGAAGCGTTTTACGAGTCTCCAAAGCACGAAAAACCTCTCCTTGAAGCTTCTCTACTTCAACAAAAGGATCTTTTCCCTTCCACAATGTGGTTAAGGGCTCTTTTAACTCAATCATTTTTACCACCTAAAATGAGATCCGCCGCTCTTTCTGGCAAGCTATACAGATCTTCTTTATCCGCATACGCTTTAGCGTGTTCGGACCATGTTTCTCTTAGTTTTTTGTCATCTAGCCCGCGCGCTAAAACTTCATTTAACTGCGTTTGTTCGAATGGCTCAGAAATCACCACTCCACAATCAGCGCTAGCAACGTGATGAGCATAGCCACAAGTTTCTGTTGTAATAACCGGCAAGCCAGCCGCAATCGCCTCAATTAAAACGATACCCGCTGACTCTTGATATGCAGGATGCATTAACACGTCCGCAGCAGCCATTAATTCAGGGATATCATCTCGGCCAGAGTAAAATTGAACCTGAGATAAAATATCCAATTTCGCGGCGAGTGCTTGATAACGCTTAGGCTTGTCTTGCCCTACAACAATTAACTTTGTCTTTACCTTAGTCGCCATTGGCAATGCAGCAATTGCACGCAACGTTCGATCAACGCCTTTGCGTTTAAAATCAGACCCCACCTGTAGCACTAACAATTCATCATCAGCAATAGCATTACGCTGACGAAAATCCTCGCGAATATTGGCTGCACGGTGATCATATTTTCTATCTAAAGATATTCCTGGCGGAACAATATGAAAACGCTCAGGCGCAGTTTGATAGTGCCTTTTGAAATCAGCAATTTGCTTGCCGGTCAGCATTAGCAACTCAGCGTGGCTTTCATTTGAAAATACCGCGCGCTCAAACTCGGCATAGTGCTTATAACGTGAAGTTAATCGGTAGAAAAATCCTTTTTCCTGTGCCACTTTTTCGGCATAACACACATCTGCGGCATAGTAATAATCGAGCCCCGGCATCTTGTTGAAGCCTACCACTATGTCGGCTGGATTGGTCTGCAGAGCATGTGTTACCCAATCACTATATTCTTTATTTCGGCCATGGTTTGAATGTGAGCGAGTTGGCACTTGGATATATTCGAAATCTGCTGGACGTTCACCTTCCCAAGACATCGCATAAACACGGATATGATGCCCACGAGCTTTGCATGCCAGTGCAATACGTAGAAAGTCGCGCTGCAATCCACCAAACGGAAAATATTTATATAAACAGAACGCAATATTCATTATTCGCTATCCCTAGGAATGAGTTCATCTGAGCTAGCTTTCAAAAGCTTTTCTGTAGCCCCAATAACGTCGCTTGCAGGGATGCAGGATAAATACTTGCGATGGCGATCCAAATTGTCTCGCGTAGGCATTGGTTGGTAGTCACCCGCCCAAAACATAATGAAATTATCACTCCACGGACGCCAGAACCGGTGATCGGTGGCGCCAAATAAGCAAACAATTGGCGTTTTCAGTGCCGCAGCAATGTGCATCGGTGCAGAATCAACGCCAATAAACAGAGACGCATGATCAATCAGAGCCGCAAGCTCGGGGAACGATGTTTTACCGGCCAACGCTGTAACAGGCTTTATTTTGCAGTGCTCTTTAATTTTAGTTACGCAGGCAATATCAGCAGCACTTGGCCCTGAGGTTAGCACCACGCTATACCCACGAGATTCCAATGAATCAATAACCTCTGAGAATTTTTCTTCATCCCAGCATTTAAACATCTGGCGAGCCGTTGGCTGAATGACAACATAATGCTGGCTATCTACACCGTTCTCAGAGAGCCGCTGCTGAATGGTATGCCAATGATCGGGCAGATAACTCATCTTTGTTTCAGTGATGATTTTTTGCAAACCCAGAGGAGCAAGAGTCGATAAATTACGCTCTACGATATGTGTACCTTTAGGTTCGACCGATTCACTAAAGCAGCTTGTCCAAAATATCGATTTACGGTGGTGAAACTGTAGCGAAATTTTATCTTTAGCCTGCAAGCATTTAACTAAAAAAGCGACTGGCCACTGGTCTGTCAGGTTAATCACTAAATCGTAATTATTCTTCCTCAGCAAACTAATCGTCTTCGCTACATTTTGTAGTTTTTCGAATGCTGATGTTTTTCTATTTTTGATCCCGTAGAGTGCATTAACCTCAGGGTTTTCCGAGAGAATTGGCATAGTGTCTTCATATAATAAGACATCGATTTTAGCATCTGGATAGTTGAGCTTTAGCGTACTGATGACTGGAGTTGTCAGCAGCATGTCTCCATGAAACCTAAGCTTGATGACGAGTATTCTTTTATATTGTTTATCCACTTGCCGCTCTTATCTATCGGGTTATAAGACGCTGTATGCGAAAACTCATGCATAAAGGCGATCCGCGAATAGGCACGCTACCGCCCTTGGCTCTACAGCAACCAATTCACTGATAAAATCTTCTCTGTTTATATTTTGCTATTGTATCACTAGTTATTGCAGGTGCCGAATTCCTTATTTCCAACAAAAATTAATAAATCATTTAAAATCAAACTAATAAGAGAATTATCTATGACAAAAGAAAACGCGGTCCTGCAAAACATTATCTATCGAATTGATTTTATCAATTAATAATACAATCTTCAGAAAACCACATTATTAACAATGAGTTGTAAGTGATTTCTCGGTTTTTCAGGTAGTTGAAGACCAAAAGTGATGGCTTTGCCTTAGTTAAATACTTAGAATCCCAACCAAGTTTACCTACCATACAAACCTCTTATGCTTCAAACGCTTTACACCATACTGCTTTACCTAATCCAGCCGCTCATTTGGATCAGATTGTGGATGCGTGGTCGTAAAGCTCCTGCCTATAGAAAGCGTTGGGCGGAGCGATATGGCTTTTGCTCAAACAAAATGCTTTCCGGTGGGATCATGTTGCACTCTGTTTCCGTAGGGGAAACGCTGGCGGCGATCCCGTTAGTTAGAGCCTTGCGCCATCGCTATCCAACGCTACCGATCACAGTAACCACGATGACGCCAACGGGCTCAGAGCGTGTGCAGTCAGCGTTTGGCAAGGACGTTCAGCATGTCTATTTGCCGTATGATCTACCGGGTTCCATTAATCGCTTTCTAGACCGCGTTAACCCGAAGCTAGTTCTCATCATGGAAACTGAACTGTGGCCAAACCTGATTACCGCGCTCAATAAACGCCAGATACCGCTAGTTATTGCCAACGCACGTTTGTCTGCCCGCTCGGCAAAAGGTTACGCAAAACTCGGTAGTTTTATTCGTGATATCTTGCGTCGTATCACGCTGATAGCCGCGCAAAACCAAGAAGACGGTGAACGCTTTATCTCCTTGGGTTTAAAACCATCCCAATTGGCCGTCACTGGCAGTCTAAAGTTCGATATTTCTGTCACGCCACAGCTCGCAGCTAAAGCGGTGACACTCCGACGCCAGTGGGCACCGCATCGTCAAGTTTGGATTGCAACCAGCACCCACGAAGGCGAAGAAGCCATTTTGATTGATGCTCACAAACAGCTGCTAGCGCATTTCCCTGAGCTGTTACTTATTCTTGTCCCACGTCACCCTGAACGTTTCAACGACGCCATTAAGCTGACGCAGCAAGCAGACCTAAGCTACATCACTCGTTCATCTGGAGAAATTCCCTCAGCCAAAACTCAAGTCGTTATTGGCGATACGATGGGCGAATTAATGTTGCTATACGGTATCGCCGATCTTGCCTTTGTCGGCGGTAGCTTAGTCGAACGAGGCGGGCACAATCCGCTGGAGCCCGCGGCGCACGCAATCCCTGTGCTTATGGGCCCACATACCATCAACTTTAAAGACATCTGTGCCAGACTAGAACAGGCCGATGGTTTAATTACCGTGACAGATGCATCGTCTTTGGTAAAAGAGATCACGACGCTGTTAACTGATGAAGACTACCGTAGCTACTATGGTCGCCACGCCGTCGAAGTGCTATATCAGAATCAGGGTGCATTACAGAAATTGTTACACCTGCTTGAACCTTATCTTCCCGTAAAGAACCATTGAGAGCGGTAACCATGGAAAAGCGCGCCATTTATCCCGGTACTTTTGATCCGATGACCAACGGTCATTTAGATTTAGTGACTCGTGCCGCTAACATGTTTGATCACGTTATTCTTGCGATTGCTGCTAGCCCAAGTAAAAAACCGATGTTCAGTCTCGAAGAACGTGTTGCCTTAGCGACTCAGGTGACAGCTCATCTGCCTAATGTGGAAGTTTTAGGGTTTAGCGAACTCATGGCGCATTTCGCTCAGCACCAAAATGCCATTATTTTGGTTCGTGGTCTCAGAGCTGTTTCTGATTTTGAATATGAAATGCAGCTCGCAAATATGAACCGCCATTTGATGCCGACATTAGAAAGCGTGTTTCTTATGCCTTCCAAAGAATGGTCGTTTATCTCATCCTCTCTGGTGAAAGAAGTCGCTCGCCACGGTGGAGATATCGCACCTTTCGTGCCTGAGATCATTGCTCAGGCACTGAGTAAAAAACTTATCTAGAGCCTACTTCTGGCAGCGTGGACAAAAAAACGTCGTGCGCTGCCCATGCTTTCCGCTCAGTATTTTCTCACCACACACTCTGCATGCTTCCCCTGCTCGACCATAGACCTGCAGTTCCTGCGCAAAATATCCCGGCTTACCATCGGACTGCAAAAAGTCTTTCAAAGTCGTACCACCCTGTTCAATCGAACGTAGTAGCACTGCTTTTATGGTTACCACCAGCACATCAGCATCTTTTTTCGTTAATGAACCGGCTGGCCGATCGGGGCTAATGCGTGCGGTAAACAATGATTCACTGGCATAAATATTTCCGACGCCCACTACCACCTTATTATCCATCAGCCACGCCTTTACGGCGGTCTTCTTATTACGTGACTTCTGATACAGGTAATCACCGTCAAACTCGTCACTGAGCGGCTCAGGCCCAAGATGAGCCAACACGTTGGATGAGTCTAAATCTTTACACCATAGCCAAGCACCAAAACGCCGTGGGTCGGTGTAACGCAGCATCATGCCACTCGATAAGATCATATCGACATGGTCATGTTTTTGAGGGGGTTCATCAGCGGGCAAGATACGAACGCTACCAGACATACCAAGATGAACAATAATCCATCCATCAGCTAACTCAATCAGCAAATACTTGGCACGGCGCTGCACGCTAAGCACTGGCTTATCGCTTAATCGAAGCAGCTCATCAGAGACTGGCCATCGGAGTTTAGGCTGGCGAACCACAAGATGCTCGATTGAATGGCCGACTAAAAAAGGTTCGATCCCGCGGCGGCTAGTTTCTACTTCTGGTAGTTCTGGCATTTTACTCCCCAACTCAAAGGCAATTTGCCATCTGATGACGGCTATGATCACCATGTGGGGGCATTTTAGAATAAAAAAAACCCAGCCGAAGCTGGGTTTTCTTAAATCCACTAAAATTATTTAATTTTAGCTTCTTTGTAGATCACATGCTGACGTACAACCGGATCAAACTTTTTCAGTTCAAGTTTTTCTGGTTTGGTACGTTTGTTCTTGGTAGTGGTGTAGAAGTGACCAGTACCAGCAGACGAAACCAGCTTGATCTTCTCGCGAATACCTTTAGCCATGATTCAGTTCCTTAATACTTCTCACCGCGGGCGCGAATTTCGGCCAAGACCGTTTCGATACCCTTTTTATCAATAACACGCATACCTTTAGCAGATACACGCAGAGTTACAAAGCGCTTCTCGCCTTCAACCCAAAAGCGGTGTGAATGCAGGTTAGGCAGAAAACGGCGTTTGGTTGCGTTCATCGCGTGGGAACGGTTATTACCGGCCACCGGACGCTTGCCAGTAACTTGGCAGACTCGGGACATGTCTATTCTCCAAAAATCAAATCAGCTCGAGCTTCGTATAGGAAGTAGCCGCCTCGTCAGGCTTTAGAGCCCATCTCAGCAAACTTCACCGAGGAGACTCTGAGTCAGGTCGAAACCTGCTGAGATAGGCTCTTAACGCTACAACCAAGATTCTCAAAGGTGGCGTAGTATACGCTCTGAAGCGTAAGTGCTCAAGACCCGAACAGCAAAGATCCCAAAGGATCGCGAAAAAAAAGCTTAAAGCCACCCTCTTTCAGCAAAAGACACACTCTGGCCGTGACCGATCACCATATGATCTAGCACGCGGATATCCAATAATGCGCAAGCTTTCACCACTCTTTCTGTGAGCACACGATCTGCTGCACTGGGCTCTGCTATTCCGGACGGATGATTATGTGCGAGGATTAACGCAACGGCGTTTACCTTAAGCGCACCACGCACAATTTCGCGTGGATATACATCCACACAGTTTATAGTACCCGAAAACATCTCCTCAGAGCGAATTACGCGATGCTGGTTGTCTAAAAATAAAACAAAAAAGGCTTCTCGCTCATATCCAGAGAACACATTTTGCAAATATAGCGCCGTTAACTCGGGTCGATTGATGACACTTTGTTCAGTAAGCTGCCGATGCAAAAATCGTTTTGACAGTTCCATCACGGCCTGCAACTGTGCATATCGAGAGATACCAAGGCCCGGTTTCGAGCAAAAACTATCGTAATCGGCCTGCATCAGACTGTAAATTGAGCCAAACTCACGAATCAAATGTGATGACAGCGCCATCACATTAATCCCTTTCGTCCCTGTTCGTAAAAATATCGCCAGCAGTTCCTGATCGGATAACGATTCACGACCTAGGGATAATAATTTTTCTCTTGGGGCCAGCATTGAAGGCCAGTACGCTACCGCTACGCTCTCTTCCATGAAATAAAACTCACAAGATGGTTTTCAGCCATCATCTCAAGTTCAAAAATGGCGTCGAGTACCAAACGCCATCAATGCGAAGAAGTGCGCAAAAAACGATCGCAACGACTGCAACACATGTCATCTTCTCCGCTTATGGTAAAATCACGCTAATTTCTGCCTCGAATGGAACAACACCATGACTGCACTGACAGGCAAACGCATTGTATTAGGCATCAGCGGGGGCATCGCTGCATATAAATGCCCAGAAATAGTACGTCGACTGCGAGAACGTGGCGCAGAGGTTCGCGTGGTAATGACAAAAGGCGCTGAAGCCTTTATCACCCCGCTAACCTTACAAGCTGTTTCAGGCTACCCAGTATCGGATGACCTGCTTGATCCGGCAGCAGAGGCGTCGATGGGGCATATCGAGCTCGGCAAATGGGCTGATTTGGTCGTTATTGCACCGGCAACCGCTGATTTAATTGCGCGCATTGCCGTCGGAATGGCGAATGACCTTCTCAGCACCGTATGTTTAGCAACCGCTGCACCTATTGCAATTGCCCCAGCGATGAACCAGCAGATGTATCGCGCTGCGGCCACACAAGAGAATCTGAAAACGCTAGAGCGCCGAGGCTTACAACTCTGGGGGCCAGACAGCGGTAGCCAAGCCTGTGGCGATGTAGGTCCTGGCCGCATGCTCGACCCAATGGTGTTAGTCACTATGATTCAGGCGCATTTTGCTCAGCAGCAGGATCTCGCACAATACAGCATTCTTATCACTGCAGGGCCAACCCGTGAAGCCCTAGATCCTGTACGTTTCATCACTAACCATAGTTCAGGAAAAATGGGCTTTTCTATCGCAGCGGCTGCCGCAAAACGTGGCGCTAAAGTCACACTGGTGAGCGGGCCCGTGAATCAAAAAACACCTGAAGGTGTAGTGCGTATCGACGTAGAAAGCGCATTAGAAATGCAAACAGAGGCGCTTGCTCATGTTCCAGCACATCAAATTTTCATTTCTTGCGCTGCAGTGGCAGACTATCGCGCCGAGCAAATTTGCGACGAAAAAATAAAAAAACAGGGTGATGAAATCACGCTTAAGCTGGTGAAAAACCCTGATATTGTGGCCGGTGTTGCAGCCCTGACTGAGCATCGCCCCTATGTCGTAGGATTTGCCGCCGAAACCCAGAATGTGGAAGAATACGCCAAGCAAAAACTTGCACGTAAAAATCTGGATATGATTTGTGCGAACGATGTTTCCCAAGAAGGGCAAGGGTTTAACACCGATACCAATGCCTTACACCTTTTTTGGCCGCAGGGCGATAAGCAGCTGCCACTCAGCAATAAGTCCTTGTTGGGCCACTATTTAATTGACGAGATTGTCAGCCATTATGAAGAAAAAAATAGACGTTAAAATTTTAGATCCCCGCATCGGTGAACAATTCCCATTGCCAACCTATGCAACTCCAGGTTCTGCGGGTCTAGACCTACGCGCTTGTTTAGATGAAGCCGTCATTTTGGCACCGGGTGAAACCACTCTGTTACCAACCGGTCTGGCAATTCATATTGAAGATCCTAGTCTTGCGGCAATCATCCTGCCTCGCTCTGGTTTGGGCCACAAGCACGGGATCGTACTGGGGAATTTGGTCGGCTTGATCGATTCTGACTACCAAGGTCAGTTGATGGTTTCCGTATGGAACCGCGGTCAAACGACCTTTACCATCGAGCCGGGTGAACGAATTGCTCAGATGGTGCTAGTTCCTGTGGTACAGGCAGACTTCAATCTCGTCGAATCTTTCGACGCGAGCGAACGTGGTGCAGGTGGCTTTGGTCACTCAGGTCGCCAATAAGCCGTTTTACCACGCTACAAAAAACCAATAAGCCACCCTGAGGTGGCTAACTGTTTGGTGTGCCCGTTATCACCGCTTAGCAAGGATCTTGTCTGGCATGGCAGAAAAAGAAAATACGAAAAGGAACCGTCGCGAGGAAATCTTGCAGGCGCTGGCGCAAATGCTGGAATCCAGTGACGGTAGCCAACGCATTACTACTGCAAAACTTGCTGCGAACGTGGGTGTTTCAGAAGCTGCACTTTATCGCCATTTTCCTAGTAAAACGCGGATGTTTGATAGTCTTATCGAGTTTATCGAAGACAGTCTGATCACCCGCATTAACCTCATCTTGCAGGATGAAAAAGAAACCTTTAATAGGCTTCGTCTTATTCTGCTGTTGATTCTGGGATTTGCAGAACGCAACCCGGGGCTGACTCGTATTATGACCGGTCATGCCTTGATGTTTGAACAAGATCGCCTTCAAGGGCGCATCAATCAGCTATTTGAGCGTATTGAAGCCCAAATCCGACAGGTGCTCAAAGAGAGAAAGATCCGTGAGGGGCAAGGGTTTGTTCACGATGAAACGCTGCTTGCAGGGCAGCTTTTAGCCTTCTGTGAAGGCATGCTGTCGCGCTTTGTGCGTTCAGAGTTCCGCTACCGCCCAACGCAGGAATTCGATTTGCGCTGGCCGTTGTTAGCAAGCCAACTTCAATAGCTTAAAAGCATAAACACAAACGGCCACTCATCAGTGGCCGTTTTTCTTGGTCATTATCACTTAAACGCCGTACTGCTCACGATACGCTTTTACTGACGCCAAGGATTCAGCCATCTCCGGCTTCTCTTCCAAATAGCTGATCAAATCTTTCAGCGTAATAATTGAAATCACCTTACAGCCATAATCACGCTCAACTTCTTGAATCGCAGAAATATCGGCACGACCGCGCTCTTGGCGATCGAGCGAAATCAGCACTCCGGCTAACTTAGCATTGTGGGCCTGAATAATTTCCATTGATTCCCGAATTGCGGTGCCCGCAGTAATCACATCATCCACCAGCATGACTTTGCCCTGTAGTGGGCTACCTACCAATGTCCCGCCTTCACCGTGAGACTTAGCTTCTTTGCGATTAAAGCAATACGGTAAATCGCGGTCATGATGCTCTGCCAGCGCCACCGCCGTGGTGGTTGCAATAGGGATGCCTTTATAGGCTGGGCCAAACAGCAAATCAAAATCAATGCCGCTATCAACCAAAGCCTCGGCATAGAAACGCCCCAACAATGCCAGATCGCGTCCAGTATTAAACAGGCCAGCGTTAAAGAAATATGGGCTGGTACGGCCTGATTTCAGCGTAAATTCGCCAAACTTCAATACCTGCTTGCTTAGCGCGAACTCAATAAACTGGCGCTGATAGGCTTTCATGCGTGCATCTCCTTCATTGTCGGTAATTAAATAATTCACTCGTGGGTACAACCGTTTTTCTCATGCCAAATTGCAGGCATAAAAAAGGCGACTAACAAGTCGCCTAAAACAATTAATTTTCCAACGCCGCTTTCTGCGCTTGGATAATTTCCTCTATCCCGCCTCTGGCGAGTGCCAGTAGCTGGAGAAGTTCTTCATGGCTGAAAGGTTCGCCTTCTGCGGTGCCCTGCACCTCAATCATGCGGCCATCTTCCAACATCACAACGTTCATGTCCGTTTCTGCAGCAGAATCTTCAACATATTCCAGATCGCATACTGCCTGACTATCGACGATACCCACAGACACCGCGGCAACCATACCCTTCATCGGGTTGGCTTTCAGTTTACCGGCAGCGACTAATGCGTTCAGCGCATCAGCTAATGCCACGCAGGCACCGGTAATCGATGCAGTACGGGTACCACCATCGGCTTGAATGACGTCGCAGTCCAGCGTAATGGTAAACTCACCCAGTTTTTTCAGGTCAACCGCAGCACGAAGAGAGCGCGCAATCAGACGCTGAATTTCCATGGTACGACCGCCCTGCTTACCTTTGGCCGCTTCGCGCGCCATACGGCTATGGGTGGATCGTGGCAACATGCCATACTCCGCCGTGACCCAGCCCTGTCCCTGACCTTTTAGAAAGCGCGGAACTCCTTCCTCAACGGTGGCGTTGCACAACACTTTAGTTTCACCAAACTCCACCAGCACAGACCCTTCAGCGTGTTTAGTGTAATTACGGGTCAGTTTTAACGGGCGGATTTGTTCGGCAGTTCGGCCTTCTGGACGCATAAGCTTGTCTCCGGCTAGCATTCATATTTATTTCAATGTGGCTGCGCATTATACCCAAATTAATTTGAGTTGCAGCAAGCCCGCCAACGAAAGGCTATTGATAAAGACATCAGCCACCTCTTCTCATCAACCAAAAGCGATATGCCATGTTCGTGAGCTTATGCCTATCATGGCAGGCGGTGCGGGGCTATAATCCTGACATCATTCATTTTTACAGGTACGCAAAATGATCCGCAGCATGACAGCCTACGCCCGCCGTGAAATTAAAGGCAACTGGGGCAGCGCAGCTTGGGAGCTACGCTCCGTTAACCAGCGCTATCTTGAGACCTATATTCGCCTGCCGGAACAGTTCCGCAGCCTAGAGCCTGTGGTGCGTGAAAGACTGCGTACGCGTTTAACTCGCGGGAAAATCGAATGTAACCTGCGTTTTGAGCTCGACCCAAGCGCACAAAGCTCCATGATCCTGAACGAAAAACTGGCAAAGCAGCTGGTTGAAGCCGCGAACTGGGTCAAAATGCAAAGCGATGAGGGCGAAATTAATCCACTGGAAGTTCTGCGCTGGCCGGGCGTGATGTCTGCCGCCGAACAAGATCTGGACGTTATCAGCACCGAGCTGATGGCCGCACTGGAATCTGCAATTGATGACTTTATCGATGCCCGCGAACGTGAAGGTAATGCCCTAAAAGCGATGATCGAGCAGCGTTTGGAAGGTGTATCTGCTGAAGTGGCTAAGGTTCGCCAGCAGATGCCTGAAATCCTACAGTGGCAGCGTGAACGTTTGGTGAGCAAGCTAGAAGATGCTCAGGTTCAGTTGGAAAATAACCGTCTAGAACAAGAGCTGGTTCTGATGGCACAGCGTGTTGACGTTGCAGAAGAGCTGGATCGCCTCGAAGCGCACGTCAAAGAAACCTATGTCATTCTGAAGAAGAAAGAAGCCGTAGGCCGTCGTCTCGACTTTATGATGCAAGAATTCAATCGTGAATCGAATACTTTGGCTTCTAAGTCTATCAATGCAGACGTCACCGCATCCGCTATCGAACTGAAAGTATTGATCGAACAGATGCGCGAGCAGATCCAAAACATCGAGTAACTTTCTGCTCAACCTCTACAAACAAAAGCCCGGTTCTACCATCGTAGAGCCGGGCTTTTTCATTTCTCATAAACAATCACTCTGTGGATTGTTCTTCTGCTTGGTTACTGCGATAAATCAATACCAGCGCTAAGGCTAAGCAAACTAAAGCGGCCATACGGCTGCTGGAAAAGCCGATTGCCTGATTGCCAAACCATCCAAACGTATCAATCATCATCCCCATCGATAGTTGCCCGCAAATCACCGCCACCGTTGCCGTCGCAACGCCAATTTTCGGTACCGATGCCACCATCACTAACATATAAAACATGCCAAACAATGCTCCGGCCAGTTGCCATTTAGGAACGGTAAGCAAAGTCTGCGAATGTGTGGGCTCAAAGAAGAAAATCAGCAATCCACTAAACACTGCACCGACGACAAACGTCAGTTGGCTGCTGCGTATCACACCCACGCTTTCACCGAGGCGGCCATTGATCGCGGCCTGCATGCTCAGAACTGCGCCAGCCAAAACCACCAACGCCAACATGATGATATGTCCCATCATCGTTACGCCCCCTCAGCAATCAGAATCAAAGCCGCGACAATGAGCGCTAATGCGAGTAGGCGCTGCGCCCCCACGCGTTTACGTGCGATCCCAAACCAGCCAAAATGGTCAATTAACAAGCTTTTCGCAACCTGACCCGACAGAATGGCGATCATCGTCATGGCGACACCAATCACCGGCGTCGCCAGCGTCAACATAATGACGTAGAGAGGCCCTAGCAAACCGCCCGTCAGTTGCCAACGGGGAAGTGAGCTAAAAGAGCGCTGCTCTGTCGGCTTCCCGGTTAATAACGAGATAAGGAACAATAGAGCTGCGCCTACACCAAATATGCTCAACGTCGCCCATAAATGCCCCACCTCCTCACCAAGTGGCCCAAGCAATCCCGCTTCAACCGAAAGCCCCATACCCGCCATAATGACCAATGGAATGTAGGCACCGTTCATTGAGCCTGAATGCGCTGTTTTACATCGCTCTGGCTGTGTCATCTATTACTCACTCCGCATCATTCAAACGATTCGCGAAAGCCGCTAAATCCGATGACTGGCATTATCAACCACCTTTATCCTTCGAAAAACAGCATGAGTCGCTAAACAGTTTTGCGAATTACGCACAGCATGGAGAGATTTGACTCGTCTTTCCTGAAACTCTACGGTGGAGATACACAGATAACCGGAACCTGCACTCAACCGGAAGACAATAACGAGGAGTAACGCATGAAGATCGCTTTTCTTGGATTGGGCTCTATGGGCCAGCCTATGGCGTATAACCTGCTAAAAGCAGGATATGAAATCGCGGTATGGAACCGTAGCCCAGCGGCAGCAAGCACTCTCGTTGACGATGGCGCAAGGCTTTGCCAACGCCCTGCGGATATCAAAGGAAGCGAAGTTGTTATTTCGATGCTAGCCGACGATGCGATTACCCATGATGTAATGATCGCTCAGGGCGCGTTAGATTCATTAACAGCAGGGGCGGTCTATATCAATATGGCTACGGTTTCTAATGACCTTACGCGTAAGATGGCAAGCTACTGCACAGAGAAAGGTATTCATTACATTGCAGCGCCGGTATTAGGGCGAGTCGACGTTGCGGCCGCAGGAAATTTAAATATTCTGGCAGCCGGAGAACCCGAGCAGCTCCGCCGCGTACAGCCTATATTCGATGTATTAGGACAAAAAACCTGGCACTTCGGCGATAATCCAGAACAGGCCAGCACGGTTAAACTAGCGGCAAACTTCATGCTGGCTACCGTCATTGAATCCGTTGGGGAATCCGCAGCGTTGGTTAAAGCGCACGGCATTGAGCCTAAAGACTTTATCAATATGCTGACCAGTACGCTGTTTTCAGCTCCCGTATACAAAAACTATGGCGGCATGATCGCTGAAGAGCGCTATACCCCCGCAGGCTTCAAGCTAACGCTTGGTTTGAAAGACGTTCGCTTGGCACAACAGGCAGCCGAAGAGAAAAACGTACCCATGCCATTCGCTAGCGTGTTAAGAGATAACTTCATTGACGCCATCGCTCAAGGCGACGGTAATCTTGATTGGTCAGCTCTGGCCAATGTCTCCGCCCGTCGCAGTGGTTTAAAGTAGTTCAACGTAAAACCTTGATATCGTCATTGTGCCCCCCCTCTCCGCCGTGGAGAGGGAATTCTCGTGGTAGCCCACTAGCAAAACCTTTCACAAAAACGCACCATAGATAAAATATCTTTGCGGAATATGCACAGCATGCAAGCGTTCAATGAACTCAACATAAAAGCACTACGATTGTTTGTTGCCGTCCTCGATTACGGCAGTTTTTCGGAGGTTGCCCGCAAAGAAGGCGTTGCACCATCATCAATTTCACGCCAAATGCAGCTAATAGAACAAGCGCTTAATCAACAATTGTTGTACCGCCACACCCGCGCGGTGACCGCAACGGAAAGCGGTCGATTATTGGCAACATACGCTCGGCGAGTCCTTGAGCAACTCGAGGAAGCTGAGCAAGCGTTGCAGGAAAAGAAGCTCGAACCTGCGGGGCTTGTGCGCATCAATGCTCCGGTGGTGTTTGGTCGGCTGCATATTGCGCCCTATATTCCTGAGCTCTGCCAAAAATACCCCAAGCTTTGCGTTGAACTGGTGCAAACAGATAATTTTGTCGATCCGATGCAAGATGCATCTGACCTTCTGTTTCGTATCGGTATTTTGTCAGACTCCAATCTGCAAGGTAGAGTGCTAGCCCAGCAAAACTATCGCATTGCCGCGAGTCCGGAATACTTACATCGCTTTGGGATCCCAACCACGCCTGAAGAATTAGAACATCATAACTGCATTGTATTTAAGGGTTTTGCTGGCGCGCAGAGATGGTTTTTCCACATGAATAATCAATGGGTTCCTTACAGTCTGCATGGTTCTCTGACCGGAAATAATGCCGATTCACTGCTAGATGCAGCGATCCAAGGTTTAGGGATCGTAGTATTCCCAACATGGCTATTAGGGGATGCATTACAAGACGGGCGTCTGGTGAGTTTGATGGAGAAATACCCTATATCCACGAGGCTAGAGCCCCAGCAGCTAGCGGCTCTCTATCCGCAAAGCCGACGGCTTCCGCTTAAAGTACGTGTTGTCATTGATTTCTTTGTCCAGAAATTTGGAACCCCAGCTTATTGGGATAATGTTTGATTTTCGAATTATAAATTCTTATCTACTATTAATGTTTAAAATAAAATAAAGCCTATATATTCAGCATTAAGATAACTTTTTGGCATAGATATATTAATTCGAAACCTTATCCTTTAGAAAAACTCAGTCGAGATAGTCACCGCAAGTCACTACTCTGCATGCTCTATTATCTCATTTCAGCTCTAAAAGGTTGTTGGGTCATGTTACTGAGTATTCTTTATATTGTTGGGATCACTGCTGAAGCCATGACCGGCGCACTTGCCGCTGGCCGCCGTCAAATGGATATGTTTGGCGTTATTATCATTGCTTCTGCCACAGCCATTGGCGGCGGCTCTGTACGTGACATGCTGTTAGGCCACTATCCTTTGAGCTGGGTCAAACACCCTGAAAATATCGTTATTGTTGCCGTTGCCGCCATTGTTACAACGTGGGCTGCACCGTTAATGACGCATCTACGTAAACTCTTTTTAGTTTTAGATGCCGTTGGGCTCGTCGTGTTTTCGATTATCGGTGCTCAGGTCGCGTTAGAGATGGGACATGGACCGATCATCGCGTCTATCGCTGCCGTTGTCACCGGCGTCTTTGGTGGCGTCCTACGTGATCTCTTCTGTAATCGCATCCCGTTGGTGTTCCAAAAAGAGCTGTATGCAGGGATCTCTTTTGCCGCCGCGTGGCTCTATATGGGATTACTTTATTTCTCTATCCCGCAAGATCTCACCGTGATGATTACGCTATTTGCCGGCTTCACTGCGCGTTTACTGGCGCTACGCTTCCGCTTAGGGTTGCCGGTTTTTGACTATCAGCAACCCGATCACTAATAGAAAATTGATTAAAGGCAGCAACGCCCTGCTGCCTTAATCGCGCAACAAGCTCAAGCCACTCTGTGTTATGCCAGATCCGCTGATATTGTTTTTCTTGAGCCGATGAAAAGTGGCAATCGATGCTTTCTAAGCCACAGCTGGCCAACGTATTTGGCATCCCCAACGCTTTCAGCCACGTTATTGTTGGCGCTGCTTTCACTTTTTCAAGCTCGCTGCTAAACGTACTAGCTCGATTTACGCCAACGCCCACCTTTCCGAAATCAGCCTCGCTCAGCCTAAAAATAGCATCCACGTCAGATAACAATCCATGCTGCGCCAACTCTCGCCAGTAAGCCTCTCCAATACCAGAAACACCCAAGGTTTGAACCATCCACACTACGCGTGCAACAAACTGCTGCTCGCAGTCTGGCGTGTAGTGCCAACAGCTTAAGGAATGGTATTTATTTTGGTCCGGCGCATTGATGATGACTCGGTCAGGGCTACGCCAAATCACCTTTTCTAAATGGGGAACGCCTTGCCCTGCCAACACCACCGAAATTTGATCATGAGGTTGAACATCCCACTGCCGCCAACGCATCACAGAACCTAAGCTCACACGGCTAACGCGTTTATCATCAACCATCACAGGTTCGATCAACAGGATGGCATTGATTCTCCCACTGCGCCCAATACTAAACTGCACGTCTTTAACTTCAGCAACTTGGGATTTCAGCGGATACTTCCAAGCCACGGCCCATCCCGGTGGTGACGGCTGCCACAAAGATGAAGCGGGTTGTTGATCCATATGCAACACCACGCCATCAGTGACAAAAGGCAAAGCATGTTGATACCAATAGTCGCGCCAATGCTCAACGGCACCAATATCTGCCACCGCATGGGTATATTGCCCTGCCAGCGGGAACCCCAACCGCGTCAATGAGCTTAATCTTTGCCGCATATTATCCGCCCCGTCGGGGTATCCCCAGATGAAAACATCCAGCTGTGCGGCGGTGTCAGGAGGCAAAACCTTTAACCTCATCGCCCCTGCGACTTTTGCCCGAGCATTGACCCCACCGTCTCTTTTTTGTTGATGATCGGTCACCTTCAGGAACAGCTCCCCTTGCAACACAACATCGGCACTTTCATCAGTAATCTTTTTAGGGATGGCCGCAATCGCCATCGCGGCTTTGCTCCAATCTTGCCCCTTCAGACCATCGCCACGGCTGATCATATTGATTAAACGCCCACGCTGGTAATGCAGCGTAATTGCCACGCCATCAATTTTGGGCTGCACCCAAACACCTTTTTTACCCTGTAACCACGCCTGCACCGCAGCCGCATTTTCTAGCTTATTCAGCCCCGTATGTGCCACAGGATGGCGAAGTGTATTGCCTAAACTAGGCGGTTCAAGCGCCGCTTGGTTTAGATTTACCTGAGCAAAGCAGTGCTTCCATATTTTCAACCGCTGGGCCATTTGGTCATAGATTTCATCAGGTACGGCCGATGAGCCCTGTAGAAAATAGTCTTCATCCCACTTGGCGATCTGCTTTTGCAACGCATTGATCTCACTAGCTCCATGTTCGGCAGTCCACTGTGGACAAAGAGGCTGAGCCCAGCCTCGGCTAAAACCGGAAACAAACCATACGAGTAGCGCCATCCATATTTTCCATGCCATATGTCACCTCCTATTTGCGGCAATTAAAACGCAAGCAGGGCAGTATTCCAGCGGTCTTGCTAGCCTTTGCGAAACGGATTCATCAGAGATTTAATCGCCGACAAGAGGTTGCACTTTTTTTGCAAACAGGCTCGCAATGCGCAGAGATGACAAATAAATTCACGCCGTAGACTGAAAGTGGGCGCTGCATCACGGCGAGTAGCCGTGTATACTACGGGGAGTTGTATCTTTCTTTTGTTCTTTTAACACGAACGACATCAATAAGACCCACTATGGTTCAAGGCACGCTATATATTGTTTCCGCGCCAAGCGGGGCAGGAAAATCCAGCCTGATTCAGGCATTGCTGAAAACTCAGCCGTTGTACGATACGCAGGTTTCGATTTCGCACACCACTCGTGCTAAACGTCCTGGCGAAAATCACGGCGAGCATTACTTTTTCGTCTCTCATGACGAATTCCGCCAGATGATTGGGGAAGACGCCTTCCTTGAACATGCGGAAGTATTTGGCAACTATTACGGCACATCGCGTAAAGCGATTGAGCAGATTTTGTCGACCGGCGTGGATGTCTTCCTTGATATCGACTGGCAGGGCGCACAACAAATTCGTAAGAAAATGCCGCAGGCACGCAGCATTTTTATTCTGCCACCATCGAAAGATGAATTAGGTCGCCGCTTACGCGGTCGTGGTCAGGATAGCGAAGAAGTCATCGCCAAACGCATGGCGCAAGCCGTTGCTGAGATGACGCACTATGCCGAATATGATTACCTCATCGTGAATGATGATTTTGATTTGGCACTGTCCGATCTCAAAACCATTATCCGCGCTGAACGTCTGCGTTTAGGTCGCCAGAAAATGCGACATGACGCGTTAATAACCAAATTGTTGGCAGACTGAAGACTCTTTCAGTATCATGCCCAGTCATTTCTTCACCTGTGGAGTAGCACATTTATGGCACGCGTAACTGTTCAAGACGCTGTAGAGAAAATTGGTAACCGTTTTGACCTGGTGTTGGTCGCTGCTCGTCGGGCACGCCAAATGCAATCTGGCGGCAAAGATCCGTTAGTACCAGAAGAGAACGATAAGTACACCGTTATCGCCCTGCGCGAAATCGAAGAAGGTCTGATCAACAACCAGATCCTCGACGTACGTGAGCGCCAGGAACAGCAAGAGCAAGAAGCCGCAGAAATTCAAGCGGTGACTGCGATTGCTGAAGGCCGTCGTTAATTAACACGAAGAGCTGCCTTTGTATCTGTTTGAAAGCCTGAATCTGCTGATTCAAAAATACCTGCCAGAAGAGCAGATTAAGCGCCTTAAACAGGCATACCTCGTCGCGCGCGATGCGCACGAGGGACAGACACGCTCCAGCGGTGAGCCCTACATAACTCACCCGGTCGCGGTAGCCTGCATCCTTGCAGAAATGCGCCTCGACTATGAAACCTTGATGGCGGCGTTATTGCACGACGTCATTGAGGACACGCCCGCTACCTATCAAGATATGGAACAACTGTTTGGCAAAAGCGTTGCCGAACTGGTTGAGGGTGTGTCAAAGCTGGATAAGCTGAAATTCCGTGATAAGAAAGAAGCTCAGGCAGAAAACTTCCGCAAAATGATCATGGCGATGGTGCAGGACATCCGCGTGATCTTGATTAAACTCGCCGACCGCACGCACAACATGCGCACGCTGGGCTCTTTGCGCCCAGATAAACGTCGCCGCATTGCGCGTGAAACGCTAGAAATCTATAGCCCTCTGGCACATCGTTTAGGTATCCATCACCTAAAAACGGAGCTCGAAGAGCTGGGTTTTGAAGCCCTCTATCCAAACCGCTATCGCGTTATCAAAGAGGTGGTGAAAGCCGCTCGTGGTAATCGTAAAGAGATGATTCAGAAGATCCTTTCTGAGATTGAAGGTCGTCTCACCGAGGCGGGGATTGAGTGTCACGTCAACGGTCGAGAAAAACATCTGTACTCGATTTATCGCAAAATGCATCTCAAAGAGCAGCGTTTTCACTCCATTATGGACATCTACGCTTTCCGCGTGATCGTCAAGGATGTGGACACCTGCTACCGCGTTTTGGGTCAGGCGCACAGCTTATATAAGCCGCGCCCGGGCCGCGTTAAAGACTATATTGCCATTCCTAAAGCCAACGGATACCAATCGCTGCATACCTCGCTAATTGGCCCGCACGGTGTTCCTGTCGAAGTGCAAATTCGCACCGAAGACATGGACCAAATGGCAGAGATGGGTGTTGCTGCTCACTGGGCCTATAAAGAAGGTGAATCCAGCACCACGGCGCAAATCCGTGCACAACGCTGGATGCAAAGCCTGCTCGAACTGCAACAAAGCGCAGGTAGCTCCTTCGAGTTCATTGAGAGCGTTAAATCCGATCTGTTCCCAGACGAAATCTATGTGTTCACGCCGGAAGGTCGCATTGTCGAACTGCCAGCGGGAGCAACACCGGTCGATTTTGCTTACGCCGTACACACCGACATCGGCCATGCCTGCGTAGGTGCGCGCGTTGATAGACAGCCATATCCACTGTCTCAGGCGCTACACAGCGGGCAAAACGTTGAAATCATTACTGCACCGGGCGCTCGCCCAAATGCAGCTTGGCTGAATTTCGTCGTCAGCTCCAAAGCGCGCGCTAAAATCCGCCAGATGTTGAAAAACCTCAAGCGCGATGATTCAGTAAGCCTTGGCCGTCGTCTGTTAAATCACGCGCTCGGCAACGGACGTAAGCTGTCTGATCTGCCTCCAGAGAATATTCAGCGCGAATTGGAGCGCATGAAACTTCATTCGATGGATGACCTATTGGCCGAAGTCGGCCTAGGCAATGCCATGAGCGTGGTGGTGGCGAAAAATCTGCTCGGCGATCCGCAGCAAAGCAGCTCCAGCTCTGGCCGTAAACTGCCAATCAAAGGCGCTGACGGCGTGCTGCTCACCTTTGCCAAATGTTGCCGTCCAATTCCCGGTGACCCGATTATTGCGCACGTGAGCCCAGGTAAAGGCCTGGTCATTCATCACGAGTCTTGCCGCAACATTCGTGGCTATCAAAAAGAGCCAGAGAAGTTTATGGCCGTGGAATGGGATAAAGACATCGAGCAGGAATTCATCGCTGAAATCAAAGTGGATATGTTTAACCATCAGGGCGCACTGGCGAATCTGACGGCTGCAATCAATGCCACCGCATCAAATATTCAAAGCATGAATACCGAAGAGAAAGATGGCCGGGTATACAGCGCCTTCATCCGCCTGACCACCCGCGATCGCGTCCATCTGGCGAATATCATGCGTAAAATTCGTATCATGCCGGATGTGATTAAAGTTAACCGCAACCGAAACTAATTCTATGACTCCTCAACGCTATGCGCGGATTTGTCAGATGCTTGCCACCCGACAGCCGGATCTTACCGTCTGCATGGAGCAAGTACACAAACCGCATAACGTTTCAGCCGTTATCCGCACGGCTGACGCCGTGGGTGTGCATCAGGTTCATGCCGTATGGCCCGGAAAAAGCATGCGCACCATGGTCTCTACTGCAGCAGGCAGTAACAGCTGGGTATCCGTAAAAACACATCCAGATATCTCTTCAGCGGTTTCGACGTTAAAGTCTGAAGGCATGCAAATTCTGGCAACGAATCTCTCCAGCACTGCCGTTGATTTCCGTGAAATAGACTACACGCGCCCGACCTGCATTTTGATGGGGCAAGAGAAACACGGGATCACGGCCGAAGCTCTCGCCTTGGCCGATCAAGACATTATCATTCCCATGATTGGTATGGTTCAGTCACTTAATGTTTCAGTGGCTTCGGCGCTCATTTTGTATGAAGCCCAGCGCCAGCGCCAAAACGCAGGCATGTACCAACGCGAACACAGCCCGCTGAGCGAAGAAGACCAACAGCGTTTACTGTGGGAAGGTGGATATCCCGTGTTGGCCAACGTTGCCAAACGCAAGAAGCTGCCGCGCCCACGTATCGATAACGAAGGGCAAATCGACGCCCCTCAAGCATGGTGGGATGCCATGCAGTCAACTAAAGGCTAACGATGAAAGGCCGCTTGCTGGATGCTATCGCATTAACTTCTTTAGCCGGCGTTGGCGCCAGCCAAGCAGGTAAACTCGCCAAAATTGGTCTGGAGAATATCCAAGACCTGCTGCTGCACCTGCCTTTGCGCTACGAAGACCGCACCCGCCTGTATGCTATCAACGATCTTCTACCCGGCATTTTTGCAACCGTAGAAGGCGAAGTGCTGCGCACCGATATAAGCTTTGGTCGCCGCCGCATGATGACCAGCCAGATAAGCGACGGCACCGGTATGCTGACGATGCGCTTCTTCAACTTTAACGCTGCGATGAAGAATAGTCTTTCTGTCGGTAAGCATGTTTTAGCCTACGGTGAAATCAAACGCGGTAATCTAGGCGCAGAAATTATCCATCCTGAATATAAAATTCAGGGTGAAACCGAGAACGTTGAGCTGCAAGAAGCCCTTACGCCGGTTTATCCCACTACCGAAGGCATTCGTCAGGCCACGCTGCGTAAGCTAACCGACCAAGCATTAGCCTTGCTCGATACGGTGCCCATCGCGGAACTATTGCCCGATGAACTGCGCCAAGGGTTAATGAGCCTGCCAGATGCATTGCGCATGCTGCATCGTCCACCGCCAAATATGCAGCTTGCCGATTTGGAGCATGGAAAACATCCTGCTCAGCGTCGTCTAATTTTAGAAGAACTGCTGGCTCATAACCTCAGCATGCTTGCGGTACGAGCCGGAGCGCAAAGCCATAAAGCGCTGCCGCTTTCTGCGGATGATCGTCTCAAAAACCAGATGCTGGCCTCTTTACCCTTTAAACCAACGGGTGCGCAAGAGCGCGTGGTGGCTGATATCGAAGCCGATATGGCGAAGCCCGTCCCTATGATGCGTTTGGTTCAAGGCGACGTGGGATCGGGTAAAACTTTGGTTGCCGCACTTGCCGCGCTGCGAACGATTGCCCATGGCAAACAGGTCGCTTTAATGGCACCGACCGAACTGCTTGCCGAGCAGCATGCCAATAACTTTCGTCAGTGGTTTGAACCGCTAGGATTGAAAGTGGGCTGGCTTGCAGGCAAGCAGAAGGGTAAAGCGCGTCAGACACAGATGGAAGCTATTGCCAGTGGCGAAGTCGATATGATCGTGGGCACACACGCCATTTTCCAAGATCAGGTGCAATTTTCTGGCTTGGCACTGGTTATCATTGATGAACAACATCGATTTGGCGTACATCAGCGTCTTGCCCTGTGGGAAAAAGGCGAAGAACAAGGTTTCCATCCGCATCAGCTAATCATGACCGCAACCCCGATACCGCGCACGCTGGCGATGACTGCCTACGCCGATCTTGATACGTCGGTTATTGATGAGCTTCCGCCTGGCAGAACGCCGGTGACCACCGTTGCTATTCCAGATTCACGCCGCGCCGATGTCATTGAACGCGTTAAAAATGCCTGTTTAAAAGAGGGTCGACAGGCTTATTGGGTCTGCACGCTGATTGAAGAATCAGAGATGCTGGAGGCTCAGGCCGCAGAGGCTACAGCAGAAGAGCTCAAACTGCTTCTGCCTGAAATTAAGGTCGCGTTAGTACATGGCCGCATGAAAGCAGCAGAAAAACAGGAAGTGATGCGGGCATTTAAGGCAGGTGAAACTCAGTTGCTGGTCGCCACTACCGTAATCGAAGTTGGCGTTGACGTGCCTAACGCCAGCCTGATGATCATTGAAAACCCTGAGCGATTGGGTTTGGCGCAGTTACATCAGCTGCGTGGCCGCGTCGGGCGCGGTGCCGTCGCATCACACTGTGTCCTGCTTTATAAAACACCTCTGAGCCAAACCGCGCAAAAACGTCTACAGGTATTACGTGATAGCAATGATGGCTTCGTGATTGCTCAACGAGACTTAGAAATTCGTGGCCCCGGTGAGCTATTAGGGACCAAACAGACCGGTAGCGCTGAGTTTAAGGTAGCTGACTTGTTACGCGATCAGGCGCTTATCCCTGAAGTTCAGCGCATTGCACGCCATATTCATCAAAACTACCCAGAACATGCGCAGGCACTTATCGAGCGCTGGCTGCCTGAACGCAGCCGATATACCAACGCATAGTCTCGTGTACCTCCCCTTCTCCGGAACGGTTCCCTCCCCTGAGAAAGGGAGGGGTGGTGTCAGATCGTGATAATCGAAAACTACCCCATCACCGCAGGAAATACCGGCAGCATCAGGTACAGCTTGATCACAATCGCATTAACGATATCGATAAAGAACGCACCAACCATAGGTACTACCAGAAAAGCCAAATGTGACGGGCCGAAACGATCGGTAATCGCCTGCATGTTAGCAATCGCCGTTGGCGTTGCGCCTAAGCCAAAACCACAATGGCCTGCGGCTAGCACCGCTGCATCATAGTTTTTGCCCATAATTCGATAGGTAACAAAAATAGCGTACAGCGCCATCACCAGCGTTTGAACCAGCAAAATGGCCAACATCGGCAGCGCCAGAGAAGCAAGTTCCCACAGTTTTAAGCTCATCAACGCCATAGCCAAGAACAGCGACAAACTCACGTTTCCGAGCACCGATACCGCACGCTCAAACACGCGATAGAAACCAACCGCATGCATCGTATTACTCAGTACAACCCCAACGAACAATACGCAGACAAACGTTGGCAGCTCGAATGTCGTCCCGCGGAGGAAATCAGCGATGACATGACCTACGGTTAAACAGATCGCAATCAAAGCCAGCGTCTCAATTAACACCAGCGACGTGATCATACGGCCGCTATAGGGTTTTTCAAACGCGGTTGGGACTTCAGTATCGTCCGGCGTTCCGTTGGGCGTAGACGAATGCTTCACCAAGTAACGAGCCACTGGCCCGCCAATCAATCCACCAAGCACTAAACCAAAGGTGGCACATGCCATGGCCACTTCAGTCGCATTCTCAAACCCGTAGCGTTCGCTGAAAACTTTACTCCACGCCGCGCCCGTACCGTGTCCACCGGACAACGTAATGGAGCCCGCTAATAGCCCCATCAGAGGATCAAGCCCCAGCATTTTCGCCATGCCAATACCAATGGCGTTTTGTACCAGCAGTAACCCCACAACGACAAAAACAAAAATGCTTAACGCTTTGCCGCCTTTTTTCAAACTCGCTAAGTTTGCGTTAAGGCCGATGGTGGCAAAAAAGGCGAGCATCAACGGATCTTTGAGGGACATGTCAAAACTGACCTCAAAGCCCGTGGTTTGTTTAAGCAACAGGAAACCGAGCGCCACCAGCAAGCCGCCAGCAACGGGTTCAGGAATCGTGTATTTCGTTAGGAAAGGGATTTTTTGTACCATTTGGCGCCCGAGCAGAAGCACCAAGGTCGCCGCGACTAGCGTACCGTATACGTCCAGATGAATCATTTTATTACTCCATGTAATAATTGTATTTATTTCAAATAATTATAATTTTCTCTCTGTTATCTAAAAATGATAAACGCTTAATTAGAAAGCAAAACGTAACTCTTGGGCAAGTTTCTTTAGCAAAAAATGCGATCCAAAAGTCTCATCCTTTTTAGGTAAATTTATACGCAACCGATTGCTTTTGTGACGACTATCATTAAAATGCGTGCATTGTTGCTTCTGGAATATGGATTATGACCAAGCCATCCACTGAGTTCGACCAAGTTCACTCTTCAATCGCGAAGCCTAGCGCTACCGCGCCAACCAAAAGTGAGCTGATATATCGTCTCGAAGACCGTCCACCTCTCCCGCAAACCCTTTTCGCTGCCTGCCAACATTTACTCGCCATGTTTGTGGCGGTTATTACGCCCGCACTACTGATTTGTCAGGCATTAGGTCTTCCAGCACAGGACACGCAACACATTATCAGCATGTCGCTATTTGCCTCAGGGCTGGCGTCTATCTTGCAAATTAAAACCTGGGGCCCTGTGGGTTCGGGTTTGTTGTCTATTCAGGGAACGAGCTTTAACTTTGTTAGCCCTCTGATTATGGGCGGAATGGCGTTGAAAAACGGCGGCGCTGATATCCCAACGATGATGGCAACGCTGTTTGGAACGCTAATGCTGGCTTCCTGCACCGAGATTATCCTGTCGCGTTTCTTGCACCTAGCACGCCGAATTATTACGCCATTAGTCTCTGGTGTGGTGGTCATGATCATCGGTTTATCGCTGATTCAGGTCGGCTTGGTTTCTATTGGCGGTGGCTACAGCGCCATGAACGATCACACCTTTGGTGCGCCGGGTAATTTGATGCTAGCCGGTTCAGTTCTGGTGGTCATTATTTTGCTTAACCGCCAGCGCAACCCTTATCTGCGTGTCTCTTCACTGGTGATCGCCATGGCCGTTGGCTACGCGTTGGCGTGGGTGATGGGGATGCTGCCAGACACCAGCAATATGGAAAAAACCACCTCGCTGCTGATGGTGCCAACGCCGCTCTATTATGGCTTGGGCATTGACTGGAATCTGCTGATCCCGCTGATGCTGGTCTTTATGGTGACGTCCTTAGAGACCATCGGCGATATTACGGCGACCTCTGACGTATCCGAGCAGCCCGTTTCTGGCCCGCTCTACATGAAGCGACTGAAGGGGGGCGTTCTCGCCAACGGGCTGAATTCGATGCTGTCGGCGGTATTTAATACCTTCCCTAACTCCTGCTTTGGCCAGAATAACGGCGTTATCCAGCTAACCGGTGTCGCAAGCCGCTATGTGGGCTTTGTGGTCGCCCTCATGCTGATTGTTTTAGGTCTGTTCCCTGCGGTGGCGGGTTTTGTACAGCACATCCCTGAGCCCGTTCTGGGAGGCGCTACCATCGTCATGTTCGGCACTATCGCAGCATCGGGCGTGCGTATTGTCTCGCGTGAACCATTAAACCGCCGCGCCATTATGATTATGGCGCTCTCTTTAGCCGTTGGTTTAGGGGTTTCTCAGCAGCCGTTGATTTTACAATTCGCGCCGGATTGGATGAAAACTCTGCTGTCTTCAGGCATTGCGGCTGGCGGTATTACTGCCATTGTCTTAAATCTGGTTTTCCCACACGAAGATTAAAACCGCATAAATGGCTGAAAAAGGTCGGATGTTTCTGCATTCGGCCTTTTTTATTGGTGTTTACATTTCATCCCTTGAGCCATCCTACTTAATACGGCATAAACTAAAGTACCTTTGGCCTGAAGGACTAATGCCGTGAAATTTATTGGAAAACTACTTTTAATCCTGCTCGCGATTATCATCGCGCTGGGTATTGTGGCTTATGTGATTGCACAAACCACATGGGGCGCCCGCCACATCAGCACTTGGGTGAATGAAAATACCCAATATCGATTGTCGCTTGGAAAAATACACCACGACATTCGCGACCCTGCTGAAATGACATTACACGATGTCACGCTCGCTAACGTTGGTCAGCCTCCTTTTCTACGCGCTGAAAAAATCAGTTTATCGCTCAGCGTGCGCCAGCTAACCGAACCGAAAGATTTCGATAGCGTCACGCTCGAAAATGGATCGCTAACACTTTCAGCCACGGCTCAAACTGCACTGCCAATTCAGGCCCAGAGCCTGCGCATGCTCAATATGCAGGTGCAACAAAATGAGCCCCAACAAAAAATTAACGCGTCTCAGGTCAACGGCTATGTTTCACCGTGGCAGCCCGTCTCAGGGCAAATCTTTGGCAAGAACAACCAGTTTCAGTTCAGCGCAGGCAAACTAACGCTAAATGATATTCCTGCACAGAACGTGTTGATCCAAGGTAGTGATAAACAGGGTCAACTCACAATAATCAACGCTGGCGCTGAATTTGCCCAAGGCCAAGCCACCGGTGACGGCATACGCAAAGCCGATGGAACCTGGGTCATCAATAACTTACGCCTAAGTAATCTCCACTGGCAGACTAGCCAATCTCTAGACGCTTTCTTTGCGCCGCTGAAGCAACTTCCGGCAATCACGCTGGGAAAAATGAGTATTACCGATGCCAAGCTGGAAGGGACTGGCTGGGCACTCAGTGATTTAGACGCAGAATTGAACGGTGTAACGTGGAACAACGGCAATTGGCAAAGTGATAAAGGGACTATCGCCTTTAATGCTAACGATATCATCGTGGGCAATGTGCACTTTGTTGAGCCTATCTTTAGCGCCGATCTTTCGAATGCGGGAGTGGCGATAAAACAGTTAAGCACTCGCTGGGAAGGCGGTTTGCTTAGAGCAAGCGGCAGCTGGTTGCGCAGTAACCAACAACTTACCCTCGATGAAATTACGCTCGTTGGCTTGGAATATACGCTACCGCAAAACTGGCGTGATATCTGGCAAGCACCGCTGCCGACTTGGCTAAACGATGTGATCATCACCAAGTTCTCCAGCAGCCGAAATCTGATAGTCGATATCAACCCTGAGTTTCCTTTCCAAATCACCGCTCTGGATGGCTTTGGCAGCAACGTTCGCTTAGTCCATAACCGCCTGTTTGGGCTATGGGACGGTCAAGCAACCTTTAACGCTAGCGGCGCAACGTTTAATAAGGTCGATCTGCAACGGCTTTCTATTAGTCTGAACGCAAACGACCAGCAAATTAGCGTCACTGAACTCAGCGCGTTATCACAAAAGGGAATTTTGGAAGCCACCGCGTCGCTCACGCAGTCTGGACGCCAGCTCAGCTTGGATCTTAAGGGGAAAGCAGTCCCTGCCGATCAACTAGTTGAATGGGGATGGCCAGTGTTGCCGATTAAAGGAGACGTCAATATGCAGCTAGGATTACAAGGCGTGCTGACCGGTGATGCACCGCTTAAGCCTAGTGTAAATGCCACGTTAAGCGCGCAGAATGCGAGTGGGCAACAGGTTACGCAGAAGATGGTTAACGGCGTAGTAAACTAACATTCTAGCCCTCCCTGCACAGGGAGGGCTTTTGCAAAAAATTACTCGGCAATCTTCAGAGTGTTAATCACACCGTTGGCAATATTAGCCGCTTCCTGCTGATTTTCACCCGGCAGAGATACCTGCATGGTCATCAACTGATCGCCGGCTTTAGCCAGTACGATGCTGGAATAGGAAACTTGGCCTTTGGCCGTTTGCAGGCTATTCACTTCCTGAGCTTGCTGCCCACTCACTTCAATGCTCTTATCGGAAAGCACGTTCAGGCTTGGATCACGAGATTTCTGTTGTTCAACCAAACGACCACTCAATGTGCTCAGGCTGTCTGCCGGTAACGGAGCCATAATCACAATGATCGCCTGCTGACCGCTCTTATTCGCGTAAACATGCATGCTGTTTGATTGAGAGCCTAGCTTACCGCTTTGGTCAGTTAAGCCAGCCGGCAGCGTAAAGGTCACTTTTCCATTAAGCAGGCTAATGTTCTCTCCGGCAGGTACGCTAGCTTCTACCGACGTAGATCCTTTGGCCGCAGAGGTGGTGTTATCAGTCGACTGGCCATCACACGCGACAAGTCCTGCCACGAGCAACCCCACTCCCATAAACTTCACTAAATTACGCATGGTAATTCCTTCTATTGTCCTAACGTCTCGATTGACCAATAAACGTATCGCACCTTATCGGTGCACTAAATGCAAGTAACATATTGTAGCTTCGCTACTTATCATTGGTTCCGTGCGTTAGACACTTCACCAGTCGGACTCGGTTATCGGCTATGTTGTCAGCTACTTCTAGCTCAGATAACTGGTAGCCATTTTTTATGAGCATTATCAGCATAGCTGGAAAACAGTTTCTGGTTTTCACTTCAATACGCTGATACCCATGATTTAAAGCCCAATCTTCCTGTGTATGCAATAGGACTTGGGCTATTCCGTCGCGGCGAGAGTGAGGAAGTACACCACCTAACCAACTATAGAAAGTGGTGTCGCTAAGCGCATAACCCAACTTAAAACCAACAGGTTTTTCATTTTTATAGGCGACCAATATACAAGTTTCTTTATTATTCAGTCGGTTAATTAAATCTTGCAGGCTATGTAACGCGGAGAATTCGGGCAGTAAGTTATAAAGATGGTGAACATCTTCAACGGTGGCGTGTTTGACGTTAATTGCGGGCATGACATCCTCCGAAGCTCAGGGACATCAGAATATACGATACCGAGAAAAAGCGCTTCTCGGCATCGCGATATGTTTTTTAATTCAGCTGCGGATGCGGATCTTGGCGGTTAGCTGAGAGATACTTCAGAACCACGTTGAGCATAACGCCGTACATTGGCAGGAAGAAAATCAGGCTGATCAGCAATTTAAACGTGTAGTCTACCAGCGCGATCTCAACCCAGTTCGCGGCCATGAAGGGGTCTGTGCTGTGGTAAAACGCGATAAAGAAGAACGCCAAGGTATCGCTGATATTACCAAACAGCGTTGAAGCCGTCGGAGCTACCCACCACGCGCTACGCTGACGCAGGCGGTTAAAGACATGCACGTCAAGGATCTGCCCAAGAACATAGGCCATGAAACTTGCGGTCGCGATACGCGCCACCATCACATTAAACTCGCCCAACGCGGCAAAACCCTGCCACTCGCCCTGAAAGAACAGCGCTGAAATACAATATGAAATCAGCAGCGCAGGCGCCATAACTGCCAGAATAATTCGACGAGCCAAAGGCGCGCCAAACACACGGACGGTGAGGTCTGTTGCCAAGAAAATAAACGGGAAAGTAAATGCGCCCCACGTGGTGTGAAAACCGAAAATCGAGATCGGTAACTGCACCAAGTAGTTACTGGACGTAATAATCAGAACGTGAAAAACAGAAAGCCAGCAAAGGGCTTTCATCCGCTGTTGCGGAGTAAAATCAAACATATTTTGGCCTTTTTGGAGATTGGGGTGAGGGAACCCAATAAAAAATGTGTGTATCTGAGATGCGGCACGGATGATACCGCGATAATTTCCACATGCAATGGTTAATTTTAACGCAAACGTTCACGTCCCTTGCAGACTATTTTCCAGCAGGTAAACTAGAGGCGTTTTAAACTTCATTCAGCCGTAGCCCTTCGCCAGTACGATTGCGCAAATCGGCCTTCAGAGAAAAACCATGACCGACCTTTTCGCTAATCCCGATAAAACGCTGGATGCACTTGGGCTTCGCTGCCCTGAGCCTGTGATGATGGTGCGTAAAACCGTGCGCCATATGGATGATGGACAAACGCTGCTGATTATCGCGGATGATCCAGCAACCACCCGTGATATTCCGGGTTTCTGTCGTTTTATGGATCATCAACTGATCGCGCAAGAAACCGAGCAAGCACCCTATCGCTATTTGTTACGCAAAGGGACTCCCGCCTAATTAACGCAACGTTGAGCCCCGCACGATAAGCTCGCCCGGATATTTTTGCTCAACGGTAGGCTGTTCGTCGCCTTGAATGCGGTTCACTAATAGCTCAAGCGCAGCGTAGCCGATCTGATAGGTCGGCTGCTTAAGCGTGGTAATCCCCGCCCCTGCCAGCTCCGCCCACTCCAGTTCATCAAAGCCAAGCAAACCAATATCGCTGCCCCAATTAAGGCCTAAACGACGCAGGGAGCGAGCCACCTGAAGGGTTAGTGCACCGTTGGCAGACATTACGGCTTTACGCATACCACGATGCTGATGACAAAACTGGCTCAATGCCTGATCCAGAAGTTCACCTTTGTTAAGCACAACTTCGGCATGGCAGGCGATCAGCTCAGGGCATTCTGCCATCGTGTTTTGAAAAGCATGCAAACGCTCAAGCCGAGTATTAACCAACCCCAGCGGTTCACTTAAAAACATCACCGCTTCAAAACCCTGCTCAATTAAATGCCGAGTCGCTTCTGTGGCAGCGCGATGATTGTCTAATCCCACCATATCGCAGGAGAAATCGGGTATTTTTCGATCAATCAGCACCATTGGCAGCAAAGACTGTTGTAGCTTGGATAACGCCTCTTCACGCATCCCCACGGCATTAACCACTAATCCCTCAACGCGATAGCTACTTAACAGCTCAAGGTAGTGCTGCTCCTGATTGATTTCGTTGTTGGTGTTACACACCAGCAACGTAAAACCTTGCACACGGCAGGCTTCTTCTACGCCGCGCAAAACATCTACAGAATAGGGATTGGTGATATCAGCGATAATCATGCCGATAAGGCGAGTTTGCCCGCCTTTTAAGCTGCGAGCCATCTGACTTGGGCGGTAATTAAGGCGTTGTATGGCTTGTTCGATGCGCTGTTTGAGATCGTCGGACAGCAGGTGTTGCTCGCCATTTAAATAGCGCGAAACGCTAGTTTTGCCGGTTTTAGCGGCCTTGGCGACATCACTGATGGTGGCGCGGATTCCCTGACTGCTCACGACGTGTTCCTCTGAAATTCAACGGATAGGCAAATTTAGCATAACCACAGGGGAACTGATGAGATAAGGTTGAGGAAATAGCCTCCTCAGGCAAAGCAGGAGGCTAAAAGAAGAGATGAATTACATCGGGCTTAACGTAATTTCAACACGACGGTTCTGAGCTTTGCCTTCTGTCGTGCTATTTGACGCGATTGGGTTCGCAGGGCCCATGCCCTGAGTACGAACGCGGCTGGCTTCAACGCCCTGAACAATCAGAGAACTTGCGACGCTGTCGGCACGCTGCTGAGAAAGGCGCATATTCAGATCTTGGCTACCGGTACTATCGGTGTAACCCACCACGTTAACTGCGGTCTTAGGATACTCTTTTAAAACCATCGCCACGCCGGTCAGGGTATTAGCACCAGCCGGTTTCAAGGTGCTGCTGCTGGAGTCGAAGGTGACATTATTTGGCATATTCAGCACAATGTTGTCGCCTTGACGCGTTACGCTCACGCCGGTACCACGCATTTTGTCACGCAGTTTTGACTCTTGAACGTCCATATAGTAACCGGCACCACCGCCTAACGCCGCGCCAGCTGCCGCACCAATTAGAGCGCCTTTGCCGCGATCGTGCTTAGAAGAGGACAGAACCCCCACGCCAGCACCAACCAGCGCACCTAAACCTGCGCCCACACCCGATTTCCCCGCTTCGGATTCACCGGTATACGGGTTAGTTGTACAACCAGACAGCAGCAGCGCAGCGCATACTGCGCCAGCAATACAGAAACGGCTTTTACTCATTATGGAACCTCATCTTGCACAGAGCGTAATCGCTCAAGATATTTGCTGTAACAGGCCAGTAATCCACTGACCCAAAAAAAATCGTGCCCAAAACCGTGAATCGGGATCTACGGCGGTGGCATTTCAGCAAATTCCCATTAAAAAATAATGGTCACAATTCCTAAAATTCCAATAAATTAGACAAATACACGCCAAATAGCAGGATTTGTTTAATCTTCAAGCCAAGCGCCAGGGGTTTTCTCCCATAACATAATGGCCGTTTGGTGCTGGGTGTCCTCATTGAACTGGGTATCTTGAGTCTGAAACCCCTCATGCTGATAAAAACGTAGTGCGCGGTGATTCTCCAGATACACCTCGAGCATCAGCTGTGGAAAAATCATCTTCACATGCATCATCAGCAACTGCCCAACACCTTTGCCGTGATAGCGTTTATCCACGAATAAAGCGCCAATAAACTGCTGCTCAAGCACGCTGATAAACCCTATGATTTCACCCTTATCTTCTGCCACCCACGTCAGCGCATTCGGTAAATAGGTATCACGCACCACGACTTCGCTTTCACGCCAATACTGCGCAGAAATAAACGGGTGCGCCTCGGTAGTGCTAACCAGCCACAACGCCATAATAGCCGGCATATCTTGTTTCACAGCAGGGCGGATCATGGCTTAGTGCTTCCCACAAAAGCAGGTTTTGACATGATCGTTCACCATGCCGCTGGCTTGCATAAAGGCATAACAGATCGTTGAGCCAATAAACTTAAAGCCTTTCTTCTTCAGCGCCTTGGACATCACATCAGAAATCTCGGTTTTTGCAGGCACGTTGGCGAGGGTTTCAGGACGGTTTAGCTGCGGCTTGCCTTCGGTAAACGACCATAAAAACTGAGAAAAATCCTCACCCTCCTGCTGCATTTTCATATAGGCACGGGCGTTAACTACGATGGCGTCTAATTTCAAGCGATGACGGATAAGGCCAGCGTCCTGCATCAGTGCATCAATATCCTCATCCGTCATCGCCGCCACCTTGCGCGGATCGAAGTGATGGAAAGCATTACGATAGTTTTCACGCTTCTTCAGCACGGTTATCCACGAAAGTCCCGCCTGTTGCCCCTCAAGACACAACAGTTCGAATAGATGAGCATCGTCGTAGACGGGCTGACCCCATTCATTATCGTGATAGCTGATATACAGGGGATCGGATGAGACCCAACCACAGCGAATTTTTTTATCTTCAAATGTCTGGCTCATAATCCTATTCCTTGTGAGAAACCCTTTGTGAATCATCGGGTTTTTTGTGCTGTTTACCGAGCAACAATGCCAACAACGTGAGAGACAACTATAACGTTTCGCGAAGCGTTAACTATTTATTTCAACCCACCTTGACGCAGTCGCAACCTCGTCAAATAGTTAAGAGTGCAGCATCACAAAATAATAACGAATAACGCCTCCCTTTTAATGGAGTGGCATCAATGATTAGACCTCTGGCATCGGTTTTTTTAGTGAGCTGCGCCCTGCTCTCACTACCTGCTTTGTCGTATGATTTAAAAGATGTTTTTGTGAATGACAATAGCTCGAGCGATATCGTTCCGCTCGATCGCGCTTCAACGTCCATTGAACCGGGGTTTTCAACGCATTGGGTGGGCAGCAACTCATTGGCCTCTGCGGCGTTAAACCCAACCACCCAACAGCAAGTGGGCTCTTTGGGCTGGCGGTTAGATTCCAATCTAGAATTGTTCACGCCCTATGCTGAAATCAGCTATCAGCGTTTATCAAGCAACGAGTCTTATAAACAGGTGGGAGAATTTAGCGCGCCGCAAAACTTATTTAGCCGTGAGATCCCCAATCAAGAAGCGCACTGGGTTGATGTCACCGTGGGTGCCAATATCCCGCTAACCGATTATATAGCCGCATTTGCCGAGCTATCGCAGACCAATCGCCTCAACAACAGCGAGCAATTTATGTACAACATTGGCGTGAGCGCCAACTTTTAACTCGACCTTCACGGAGAATGTTCCCAGCCTTTGCCATGTTTTATGGCAAAATACACGCAAAATCCCCCCCATTGAGTCGGGATTCGGGCTGTATATCTTACGTTCAGGCGGTATACTGCAACATTCTATATAAATCCACTTGTATCGCGCGAACTCATCCAATATGCAAAAGTTTGATACCAAGACCTTTCAGGGGCTGATCCTGACTCTGCAGGACTATTGGGCGCGCCAAGGCTGCACCATTGTTCAACCACTGGACATGGAAGTTGGCGCTGGCACCTCACACCCAATGACCTGCCTGCGTGCACTCGGCCCAGAGCCGATGGCAACGGCCTACGTGCAACCATCCCGCCGTCCAACCGATGGCCGCTATGGCGAAAACCCTAACCGCTTGCAGCACTACTACCAGTTTCAGGTAGTCATCAAGCCATCACCAGAAAATATTCAGGAACTGTATCTGGGCTCATTGAAAGAGCTCGGTTTAGATCCGCTGGTGAACGACATTCGCTTCGTCGAAGATAACTGGGAAAACCCAACGCTGGGCGCATGGGGCTTAGGCTGGGAAGTGTGGCTTAACGGCATGGAAGTGACTCAGTTCACTTACTTCCAGCAGGTTGGCGGCTTGGAATGTAAGCCGGTAACCGGTGAGATCACCTACGGTCTGGAACGTTTGGCGATGTATATTCAGGGCGTAGACAGCGTTTACGATCTGGTCTGGAGCGACGGCCCGCTGGGTAAAACAACCTACGGCGACGTGTTCCATCAAAACGAAGTGGAACAGTCCACGTATAACTTTGAATACGCAGACGTCGATTTCCTGTTCTCCTGCTTCGAGCAGTATGAGAAAGAAGCCAAAATGTTGTTGGAGTTGGAAAAACCTCTGCCTCTGCCAGCGTATGAACGCATTCTGAAAGCCGCGCACAGCTTTAACTTGCTGGACGCGCGCAAGGCGATCTCGGTCACCGAACGCCAACGCTACATTCTGCGTATTCGTACCCTGACCAAAGCGGTCGCTGAAGCCTACTATGCCTCCCGTGAGGCGCTGGGCTTCCCAATGTGTAAAAAAAGCGACGATTCTAAATTAGAGAATATTTGAGGCAGCCATGACCCAACAAACTTTTCTGGTGGAAATCGGCACCGAAGAGCTGCCACCGAAAGCGCTACGCTCTCTGGCAGAATCTTTTGCAGCTAATTTTACCGCTGAACTAGATAACGCAGACCTCGCCCATGGCGAAGTGACTTGGTTCGCCGCACCGCGCCGCTTAGCATTGAAAGTCGCAGCGTTGCATGAATCTCAGCCCGATCGCGAAATTGAAAAACGTGGTCCAGCTATTGCTCAGGCATTCGATGCTGAAGGCAAACCAACCAAAGCCGCCGAAGGCTGGGCTCGTGGTTGCAGCATCACCGTCGATCAGGCTGAACGTCTGACCTCCGACAAAGGTGAATGGCTGTTGTTCCGCGCGCACCAAAAAGGTCAGAGCGCACAGCAACTGCTGCCAACGCTGGTAACCAATGCATTAGGCAAGCTGCCAATTCCAAAACTGATGCGCTGGGGCGACAACGATACTCAGTTCGTGCGTCCGGTTCATACCGTCACGCTGCTGCTGGGTAGCGAAGTGATCCCTGCCACTATTCTTGGCGTGCAGTCCGATCGCGTGATCCGTGGCCATCGTTTCATGGGCGAACAGCAGTTCACCATCGATAACGCCGAGCAATATCCGCAGATCTTGATGGAACGTGGCAAAGTCATCGCTGATTACGCCACCCGTAAAGCCATCATCAAACGTGACGCCGAGCTGGCTGCGCAGAAAATCGGCGGCATCGCTGATATGAGCGAAAGCCTGCTGGAAGAGGTCACTTCTCTGGTCGAATGGCCAGTGGTGTTGACCGCCAAGTTTGAAGAAAAATTCCTCGCCGTACCTGCTGAAGCGCTGGTTTACACCATGAAGGGTGACCAGAAATACTTCCCTGTGTATGACGCTGCCGGCAAACTGCTGCCAAACTTTATTTTCGTCACCAACATCGAATCTAAAGACCCACAGCAGATTATCTCGGGTAACGAGAAAGTTGTTCGTCCACGTTTAGCCGATGCGGAGTTCTTCTTCAAGACCGACCGCAAACAGCGTCTGGAAGATAACCTACCTCGTCTGGAAACCGTTCTGTTCCAGCAACAGCTGGGAACGCTGCGTGACAAAACCAACCGTATTGAAGCCTTGTCCGGCTGGGTTGCAGAACAAATCGGCGCTGACGTCAATCTGGCGACCCGCGCAGGCCTGCTGTCCAAGTGCGACTTGATGACCAATATGGTCTTCGAATTCACCGATACACAGGGCGTTATGGGCATGCATTACGCACGCCACGACGGCGAAAACGAAGAAGTTGCCGTTGCCCTGAATGAACAGTACCAACCACGCTTCGCCGGTGACGCACTGCCAGACTCTCTGGTGGCATGTTCTGTCGCGATTGCCGATAAAATGGATACCCTCGCCGGTATCTTCGGCATCGGTCAGCATCCTAAAGGCGATAAAGACCCATTTGCTCTGCGCCGTGCTGCGTTGGGTGTATTGCGTATTATCGTTGAGAAAAAGCTGCCGCTGGATTTGGTCACGCTAACTGAAGAAGCCGCGCGCTTATACGGACAGAAGCTGACTAACGCGAACGTCGTTGATGACGTGGTGGAATTCATGCTGGGCCGTTTCCGCGCTTGGTATCAGGAAGAAGGCCACAGCGTTGACACTATTCAGGCTGTACTGGCTCGTCGTCCAACCAAACCAGCAGACTTTGATGCACGCGTGAAGGCAGTTTCACACTTCCGTACGCTGCCTGAAGCCGCTGCGCTGGCTGCTGCCAACAAGCGTGTTTCCAATATTCTGGCTAAATCAACCGAAGTACTGGGCGATCACGTTCATGCTTCTGTATTGAAAGAAGCAGCAGAAATCAAACTGGCAACCCATCTGGTTGTTCTGCGCGATAAGTTGGAACCGCTGTTTGCTGAAGGTCGCTACCAAGAAGCTTTATCAGAACTGGCTGCACTGCGTGAACCGGTAGATAACTTCTTCGAACAAGTGATGGTTATGGCTGACGATGAGCAAGTGCGCATCAACCGCCTGACTCTGCTGAGCAAGCTACGCGATTTGTTCCTACAGGTTGCGGATATTTCTGTTCTGCAGTAACCCCGAGAGTAAAATAAAGCCCGCCTTACGGCGGGTTTTTTACTTTCTGGCTGTTATCCCCAAATTATCAGGTTAAACTAACTTGATGAGTAGAATTTCAACAGAATGATATCGACCGATTTTTTTCGCGTGGTTACAGGAGTAATTACATGTCATTTGCAGTAACTAAACAGGCACAGCGTTGGTTGATGCCAATTTTCGCCGTCATTATGGCGTTTCAACTAGCTGGCTGTGGCGACAACGATAAAGAACAACGTAAAGCTTTCATCGACTATCTGCAAAATACCGTCATGCGTGGCAGCATCACCGTACCAACCCTGAGCGAAGACCAAAAGCAGAAACTCGGCAACTATGTGAGCGATTACGCGATTTTAGTGACGTTTTCACAGAATTTCAGTCGTTCTATGGATAGCAGCTTAAATCCGCTGTTTACCACTATCGATCAGATCCGTGTTCCTCAGGACTATCTGCTCAAACGCGACGATCTACGTCAGGAAGCTGGTGCACTGAACCTGCTCGGCCAACAGATTCAAAGTGCCAAATCGACCGCAGACACTGCGCGTGCCGCACTTAAACAGCCTGATGATGTGAAAGCAGTTTATGATCAGGCCTTTGCGAAAGTCGTCACCGATCCGGCGAATGCCGTGATGCCAATCATTCCTATGGCGGCTAGCCTGTCACAGGATTTGATTCAGGTCGGTGACTTCCTGCAAAGCATTGGGACTCAGGCGCGCTTTGATAACCAAAGCATCCAGCTACAAACCCAGCAGCAGGTCGATCAATACAATCAGTTAATGACCTCAATTGCTGCCAAGCATCAAGAATTATTAAATGCGAAAAACCGCAGCGCGGCTATTTTCCAGAATTAATATTTAGGCAACACATTTACATCTCGTAGCCTGATTAAATAGCCGAAACACCCTGTCAGCCTTAGTGCTCACAGGGTGTTTTTCTTTAACGGAGGCAACGCTACTCCTTCGTTGCCCATCCAGTAAAAATCTGGATATGAGATATTGCTTCCAGCAACATCACCACCGATCGATATCATCTCCAAACATCATGCAATAACATGGAGTGAACCATGAATAAGCACCACCAGCCCTTCGAAGAAATTAAACAGGTAGATGAATCTGGGTCTGAATATTGGTCTGCAAGAGCACTGGCAAAGCTGCTGGATTACTCAGAATACCGGCATTTTATTCCTGTATTAGAGCGGGCAAAAGATGCATGTTTAAACAGTGGGCACAACGCTGGTGACCATTTCGAGGATGTCCTCGATATGGTCAAAATTGGCTCTGGAGCTCAACGAAAGTTAAAAGATATCGCCCTCTCCCGTTATGCCTGCTACCTCGTGGTTCAAAACGGCGATCCTAACAAACCCGTCATAGCGGCAGGTCAAACATACTTCGCACTTCAAACTCGACGCCAAGAATTAGCTGATGACGAAACTTTTAAGCGTTTACGAGAAGATGAAAAACGTTTGTTTCTGCGTAATGAATTAAAAGAACATAACAAACAACTCGTTGAAGCCGCTCAACAAGCCGGTGTTGCAACCACGATGGATTTTGCCATTTTCCAGAACCATGGATATAAAGGCCTCTACGGCGGGCTAGACCAAAATGCCATTCACCAGCGTAAAGAGCTCAAAAAGAGTCAAAAAATTCTCGATTTCATGGGTTCTACTGAATTAGCAGCCAACCTGTTTAGAGCAACACAAACAGAAGAAAAGCTACGTCGTGACCAGATAAAATCAAGGCAACAAGCCAATCAGACACATTTTAATGTGGGCCAAAAGGTTCGGAAAACCATTGAAGAACTAGGCGGCACCATGCCTGAAAACCTTCCTGTTCCTGAGCGCAGCATCCAACAAATAGAATCCACCACTAAAAAACTGAGCAAAAAATAGCTTATTAAGCTAGCGCTGCAAACTTGCACGCACCTAGCTTAATAAGCCACCAGGTTGTGTGATTTTTTATACCCAAAAAACACTACATGTAATTTTATAACGCGTTGGGTAAAAACCTGAGGTGTGTCGATGTCGTGCTGATGGGATGCAAAATAACTTGTGAAGAGAATCACAATTTAAAAACAAAACCACTAACAACTTAAGTGATTTGCGTCACACAAAACCACCCAGAACGGGCGATATTTTAACTTTGTAGCAGACTTTCAGCCTACTTATGTGATCAATATCACCATAAACACCCCAATAGAGGGGGGAGTTACGAGATCAAGATCACAAATCCCCCACGGGGTACGCGAGATGAAAACGGCGTGATAGAGTCGATTTTGCATACAGAACGACAGGACGGTTTTTGGCGAAACCACCACAACTATTACGACGCGCAACATCTTAGCGCACCACGAGGGGTGTTTTATGTTATCACCAGATATCAAGGTCAAGGTACAGAATTTTGGCCGCTTCCTCAGCAATATGGTGATGCCCAATATCGGCGCATTCATCGCATGGGGTTTGATTACCGCTTTATTTATTCCTACCGGCTGGCTGCCAAATGAAACATTAGCCAAGCTGGTTGGCCCAATGATCAGCTATCTGCTGCCATTATTGATTGGTTATACCGGTGGCCGTTTAATCGGCGGTGAGCGCGGTGGCGTGGTGGGTGCAATTACCACCATGGGCGTGATTGTTGGCGCAGATATGCCCATGTTCATGGGCGCAATGATTGCAGGCCCATTAGGTGGCTGGGCAATCAAACGTTTCGATCGCTGGGTTGACGGCAAAATCAAAAGCGGCTTTGAAATGCTGGTGAACAACTTCTCCGCGGGCATTATCGGTATGCTGCTGGCGATGCTGGCATTCATGGCGATTGGGCCGTTGGTAGAGTCGCTTTCAAAAATATTAGCGGCTGGCGTGAATATTATGGTGCAGAACAACCTGCTGCCATTAACGTCTATCTTCGTCGAACCCGCCAAGATTTTGTTCCTGAATAACGCCATCAACCACGGGATCTTCTCACCGTTAGGTATTCAGCAGGCAACAGAAACCGGCAAATCCATTTTCTTCCTGATTGAAGCAAACCCAGGTCCAGGACTAGGTGTTCTGCTGGCTTACATGTTCTTCGGCAAAGGCAGTGCAAAACAGTCCGCTGGCGGTGCCGCAATCATCCATTTCTTCGGTGGTATCCACGAAATCTATTTCCCATATGTGTTAATGAATCCACGTCTGATTCTGGCCGTGATTCTGGGTGGCATGACCGGCGTATTCACGCTGACCCTCTTTAACGCGGGCTTAGTTTCCCCTGCGTCTCCGGGTTCTATTTTTGCAGTGTTGCTAATGACACCAAAAGCATCTCTTATCGGCGTCGTGCTGTCGATTATGGCTTCAACGCTGGTTTCGTTCTTAACCTCTGCCATGTTACTTAAACGCGCTCGCGTCGGTGATGAAGAAAGTAACGGCTTAGCGGAAGCCACTCGTCGCATGCAAGGCATGAAACAACAGTCTAAATCCGGTGGAAAAGTGACTGGAGTCGAACCTCAGCCAGCCATGCGTGCCACGCTTGATTTGTCTAAAGATTTACATCACGTGCGCAAAATTATCGTGGCCTGCGACGCCGGAATGGGCTCAAGCGCGATGGGCGCGGGAGTTCTACGTAAAAAGGTAAAAGACGCAGGGCTGAGCCATATTTCCGTAGTGAACTGCGCGATTAACAGCCTGCCTGAAGACGTTGACCTGGTGATCACTCATCAGGATTTAACCGAACGCGCGATGCGCCACGCACCACAGGCGATGCATATTTCATTAAGCAATTTCCTTGATAGCGGGCTGTATACCGATCTTACAACCCGTTTACTAGCGGCCAAACTGCCGCAGGCGGCAAACGACAACCGCTTGATCAACCAAACTATCATCGCCGCTAACGATGACTCATTTGAATCAACCGATCGCGAAGAGAATCTATTTAAGCTCAGCGCAGCCAACATCTTCTTGAACTTAACCGCCGACACCAAAGAGCAGGCCATTCGCTTTGCCGGTGAAATGCTGGTATCTGGCGGCTATGTCGAACCGGATTACATCGACGCCATGCTCGCCCGCGAAGCACTTACCTCAACTTATTTAGGAGAATCTATCGCCGTTCCACACGGCACCGTAGAAGCCAAAGACCGCGTATTACGCACTGGGATCGTCATTTGCCAATACCCTCACGGCGTTCGATTCGGTGATGAACCAGACGATGTCGCTCGACTGGTTATCGGCATCGCTGCGCGTAATAACGAGCATATTCAGGTCATTGCCCGCTTAACCAACGCACTGGATGACGAAGGCGTAATCGAACGTCTGGCGCAAACCACCAGTGTTCAGGAGATCTTAGATCTTCTGTCTGGCGAACAAGCGGCATAAGGCAATTACACGGCGTTGTTCACCGCAGCCAGTCGGCCCTATAAAAGTGCCGTTGCTGTCGACGCCGTTCTTGGGGGCTCCCCCGCCCCCCTTTTTACGGATAGGTTTGAGGTCAAAAATATGAAAGCGATTCATTTTGGTGCAGGTAATATCGGTCGTGGCTTTATTGGTAAATTATTGGCAGATGCACAGGCGGAACTCACTTTTGCAGACGTAAACCAGCCGTTGGTCGATCAGCTTGCTCACCAGCAAAGCTATCAGGTCAACGTCGTGGGTGAAAATGCGCGCGTCGAACAGGTTAACCGCGTAAGCGCCATTCATAGCAACAGCGCTGATGCCATTCAACAAATTGCACAAGCAGATATCATCACCACCGCCGTTGGCCCGCAGGTTCTTAGTAAAATTGCCCATACGCTGGCGCAGGGATTAATGGCTCGTCACAGCAATGGTAACCAACAGCCCATGAATATCATTGCGTGCGAAAACATGGTGCGTGGCACTAGCCAGCTCAAGCAGCATGTCCTTGAGGCAATGCCCGCCGAGCTTCATGCTTGGGTAGAAGAGCACATCGGCTTTGTCGATTCTGCGGTAGACCGCATCGTGCCACCGAGCGCCGCAGCGAACGACGACCCGTTAGAGGTCACGGTTGAAACCTTCAGCGAGTGGATCGTTGATAGCACACAGTTCAAAGGCCAGTTACCGCAAATTTCAGGAATGGAGTCTACCGCTAACTTAATGGCTTACGTTGAGCGTAAACTCTTCACTCTTAACACTGGGCATGCAATCACTGCTTATCTGGGTCAGCTCGCAGGCTATCAAACCATTCGCGAGGCTATTCTCGATCCCGCCATTCGTACCGTGGTAAAAGGCGCGATGGAAGAAAGCGGAGCGGTACTCATCAAGCGCTACAGTTTTGATCCCCAGCAACATGCGGCCTATATCGAAAAAATTCTTGGCCGTTTTGAAAACCCTTACCTACATGATGATGTCGAACGTGTTGGGCGCCAACCACTGCGTAAACTTAGCGCCGGCGATCGCCTGATCAAGCCGTTACGAAGAACGCTTGAATACGGTCTTACCAACCACAATTTAATCATCGGTATTGCCGCCGCCCTGAGCTACCGCAGTCATCAAGATCCTCAGGCGTTAGAAATGACAACGCTCCTTGACGAAATAGGCGTGAGCAACACCGTGGCGCAAGTTTGTGAGCTGGAAGATCAGCCAGAACTTGTCGCACAGATCGCTAATGTGTATAACGCCATGCAGCGCAAAGCATGATGTAACCCATATGGTTGGAGTTGCGGCGAAGCGGCAACTCCAAATGAGAAGGGTAAAATGAAATTAAATCGCGTGCGTAACAGTGCACAACCTGAAAGAGAAAGGGAACTTCCGAGTGTCGCCGCCCCAGAAAAGCAACGATATTCGGCAAGTGAAGCAACGACTATGGCAACCATGGAAGAATCTGACCTTTATAAAAGCCAGGCTTTTGAAAACCGCATTCTTGAGCGCCTGAACGCTCGACAAACGGTGGCGGGTTTTATTCAGGCCACCGTAGGGCTGCTCGCCGAAGCGGTAGATCTTTTGGTTCTTCAAGCCTTTCGTAAAGATGACTATGCGGTGAAATATGCGGTGGAGCCCCTACTGGAAGGAAGCGGTCCACTTGCTGATTTGCCCGTGCGGCTAAAGCTTATCTACGCGCTAGGCGTGATTAGCCGTGATGAATATGAAGACGTAGAGCTTCTACTCGCCCTCAACAACGAATTAAAGCATGAGAACAAAATCTATAGCTTCACCGATGATGAAATACTCGGGCCAATCAACATGCTACATAGCATGACCGCACTTCCTCCGCAGCCCACGCTTCATCTGCCCGAAGACGTTGTTGATGATCTGCTAGTGAATATGCAGGAGCAACGTTATCAACAAATGGTTCGTTCAACGCTGGTGCTCAGCATCACCGATTTAGTCACTCGTTTGTGCCATAAGAAAGCCTTCTAATCTCCCCAGTTTTCAAGACTGGGGCGTCTTCTTTTCAGCCAATCGCCACATTAACGCCGACAGCTGTTAAACTATCTCCTAATCCCTAAAAGTATTGATGACCGGAAGATATGTCATGAAAGAAAAAGCAGAAATTAAACGCCTGAGCGACAAGCTGGACGCACTGCGTCGTAAAGAAGCTGGCCTGCTGTTACAAGAGATTGATTCTGTAACGACGCACGCGCTAGATGAGAACCGCACCGAGCAAGAAAAATTGAGCGCAGAGATTGAGCGCCTGCGTGCCGTTCAAGCAAGCCATTTCAGCACCAAAGCACAGCAGCTTTTAAAGATGCCATTCAGCCGTGAAATCACCAAAAAAGAACAGGCTGATATGGGATCGTTGAAAAAGGCCGTACGTGGTATCGAGGTGGTTCATCCAATGACGGCGCTAGGCCGTGAAATGGGCTTGAAAGTGGTTACTGGCTACGCGAAAAAAGAGTTCTAATCTTTTACTCTTAGCTAAAACAAACCCCGCTATTGCGGGGTTTGTTTTATCACGCGGTTAACTACCGTTTACCGACGTAGCGTTTCTTCTTACCCGCATCTTCTTGGTGTGCGCGTTCAATCTCTTCAGCAAGAATCTGAACACCTCTCTCGATTTGCTCCGGTTCAGGGACATAGTTCATGCGCATGCACTGATGCGTATGCGGCCACTCGTGCTCCAACCCAGGGAAGAAATAGTGCCCTGGCACCATCAATACGCCGCGCTGTTTCAGCCGCTGGTATAAAATCTCCGTGCTGATCGGCAGATCGATAAACCATAGCCACAGGAAAATCGCGCCCTCTGGTTTATGAATCAAACAGCGCTCTTCCGGTAAGTAGCGACGAATCACTTCGATCGTCTGCTCTACACGCTGGCGATAAAACGGTTTAATCACCTCGTTGGATAGACGCAGCAAATCACCACGCTCAATCATCTCAAGCGCAATAGCGGGACCAAGACTGCCCGGGGAAAGGCTGATAATCCCGTTCATGTTACTGATTGCGCTGATCACTTTTTCATCAGCAATCACGATGCCGCAGCGAGAACCCGGTAGCCCCAACTTCGACAGGCTCATGCACAGAATAATATTAGGGTTCCACAACGGATTCACATCAGAAAAGATAATTCCTGGGAACGGTAAACCGTAGGCGTTATCGATCAACAGCGGAATGTTGCGCTGCTGAGCTAAAGCATCAAGGCGAATAAGCTCTTCGTCGGTTAAAACATTCCCCGTTGGGTTAGTCGGACGAGAAACGCAAATCAGCCCGACGTCATCGCCAATATTGAGATGGTCAAAATCAACGTGATATTTAAACTGGCCTTCAGGCAATAGCTCGATAGTGGGTTTCGCTGAAACAAACAAATCTTCGTCTAACCCAGCATCGGCATAACCAATATATTCGGGTGCCAATGGGAACAAAACCCGACGACGAGAACCGTCAGAAAGACGCCCGGCATACAAATTGAATAAGTAGAAAAACGCGCTTTGACTGCCGTTTGTTAGTGCAATATTTTGTGCTTCTATTTGCCATCCAAACTCATCGCGCAGCATTTTGGCCAACGCCTGCAACAGCGCATCTTTACCCTGTGGGCCATCATAGTTGCACAACGCATCGGTGAGTTTGCCTTCATTCAACATATCCGCACAAAGTTGAGTGAAATAATCCGTCATCTGAGGGATTTTAGCCGGATTACCGCCGCCAAGCATTATGGCGCCCGGCGTACGCAGGCCATCATTCAGATCGTCCATCAAACGGGTGATCCCCGCGTAGCGGGTAAATTTGTCGCCAAATACAGAAAAAGTCATGATAGCAATCACAGGTAATTATTAGGAAAAGACAACCGACACCATACCTGCTACACCCTGTACGAACAACCCGCATAAAATCATCGGTTTTTTATATAATTCTACATAAAACGTAAGATACAGAATAAAAAAAGGGCGCAGTTGCCTGCGCCAAAGAATGATTAGAGAGGGGTAGATCAGAGATGCTTATTAGTTACTGGTTTCAGCGTCACTTGCTGGGGTCTGGGCCTGCTCCAGTGCTGGAGTCGTTGTTTGCCCACCGATAGCAATACGCTGAGGCTGCAGCGCTTCCGGTACATTACGCACCAGATCGATATTCAACAGCCCATTTTCAAACTTAGCGCCATCTACGGTGAGATGTTCAGCCAAGGTAAAGGTTAAGTCGAACGCCTTATAAACCAGACCCTGATGTAAATACTCTACCGGTTTTTCCGGCTGGGTTGGATTACCACGCACGGTTAAGCGCGGGCCTTCAACTTCAATATCCAGTTCGCTCTGCTTAAATCCGGCCAATGCCAGAGAGATGCGATAGTGGTTATCGTCACTTTTCTCGATGTTGTATGGCGGGAACCCTTGAGGCTCTAGTCCGCTTTGCATCGCATTGGCCAATTTATCGAAGCCAATCCACTGACGAAGTAATGGAGAAAGATCGTGATTACGCATATATAAACTCCTTCTAAGAAGCGAGATATTATTTACGGCTGCTTTATCAATGTATCACAGCCGACCATTAGCCCCCCGTAGGCAGGCTATTTAATTTGATCTTTAACAACTATTAGCTACAGTTAATTACTTAATTTCAATCTTACGTGGCTGCAATGTTTCAGGAACAATGCGCTCTAAATCGATATATAACAGCCCATTTTCCAAGTTGGCACCTTTAATTTGAATATGTTCAGCCAATTGGAATTTACGTTCAAAGTTACGCTCGGCGATACCTTGATATAAATAGGTGCGTTCTTTGTCTGACTGTTCATGAGAACCTTTAACAATCAGCGTATTAGCCTGCGCAGTGATATCCAACTCATGCTCAGCAAAACCAGCAACCGCAATAGAAATGCGATAGTGATTGTCATCTACCAGCTCAACGTTGTAAGGAGGGTATCCCCCGTTAGACTGATTTTGACCTGACTCAATCAGGTTAAATAAACGGTCGAAGCCAATAGCAGAGCGATAAAGTGGAGATAGATCGTAGTTGCGCATAAAAATATGCCTCCTAATAAAATCAGCGAGGAAAAAATAATCTTCCATCATGGACAGACTATATAATCATTGAGCCAGAAATACCCTTACGGCATATTTCTCATTGGCCTGCTAATAAGATGGAGTCGGTGCGAAATTTTTCAAGCGTAAAAATTTAATTTTTATGAGAGCGCACGAATTGTTCAAATCACTGTCATAAACAGGCAAGATACAATCAGGTACACTATTTTTGTGAAGTGAGATAGCTGCCACAGAGCCAGCGGATGGTTTTGTCAGTTTCTCGGCACAGATGCTATAACTCAACAACTCTGGCTTAAGCACAGTGCAGCCATTATTGGGATGGATTTATGAGACAACGGATTAGATGCTTGACGATAACTCTGCTTGCTGGCACCACGCTGCTTGCAGGAGGCTGTTCCAGCGTCATGACCCGTGTTGGACCGAGTCAGGGTTATTATTCTGGTGCCAAAAATGACATCAAAATGATCAAAGATGATGATACTGGTTGGGCGATGACACCGCTTCTTGCTCTGGATCTACCGTTTTCTGCCGTAGTGGATACGCTGCTATTGCCTTACGACTACTATCGTTCAGGCTCAAATCCAGAAGATGATTCTCCGCGTGCGCGCGTTTTGCGCGACGAGCAGACCAGCGGAGTCAACAATGTTGCCCCGCATTATGAGTAAAACCGAAATCATGCCCAAATAGCACACTTGGGTATCGTTATCCGTTTAAGCTCACCACAAAAATTTGTGGCCAGCCTGCAATCTCACGCATGAATGCAACGTGGTTTCCATCGGGGGAAACCACCACGGCCTCCGCGCACGGTGGTTGCTCTGAACGTATTGTTAGACGAGTGATTTCGCCTGAATGTACTTTGCATCGCACAACGCTATTATCCATCACGAAAAACAGCGACTCCCCACCAGGATGCCAACTCAATGCCGACTGCACGGAATGCTTCCCGTGCGTTATCTGCCGTGGCTCTCCACCATTAGGCGAAATAGTCCAAAGCTGAACCACACCCGCATCATCTTGCATCAGGAAAGCAATTTCGGCACCGTTTGGTGAAGAACGCAGCCAATGGCGTGGTGTCGTTGCAATTCCTGGGAAAACGCGCTGATGAGTGAAGGTAATTCGACGTTGATGTACGTTCGCAGGCGGCGCCGGCAACCTATCTACGGTGCCTTGCAATGGGTATTTTCCCGCCTGCGAATAGGCTGCATTTTGCTCTGGCAGATCAACGATAAAGATCTCAGGAACTTTAGCGCCTTTATCACCAACGGTATCGCCGATAAAAGCTAAAGCCCAGCGCTGGCGAGTTCCATCCGGCTTTAGATAGCCCTCATTACCAATCCATCCCTCTTCATAGGCGCGTGAAATCTGATCGCTTCCTGCCTGAGGATTAAGCGTGGTTTGGCTCACCAGAACACAAAAGTGGCTGCCGTAATATTCACGTGGATGCTGCTTCGGAACATTAACCGCATGCAGAGGTACGGCGATGCCCACATTACGCTGATCGAGCGCCACATCTTTTTCATGCATAACGTGATCGTTATAGGTAAAACTCAGACGAGTGGCATCTGGGCTAAACACATGGACATGCGTTCCACCGCGTAGGGCGCCTGCGGTATAAGGCTCGGTAATATCCATCGCATCAAGCGTTTCGGCCAATTCTCTGTCTGGCTCACTGACAATCACGCCGCGCCGATGATGGAAATCATAATGCCAGTGGGCATCTGGATGCTCTGGACCATGAATAAAAACGTAGCGTGTGGGTTGTTGAGGGCTTACCGTCACCACGCCAACATGTGCGCCATGCCGTGCGCGGTAAACGACTTCCACACGTCCATCATGAACATTCACACGCTCAATGCACAGCCCGGTAAAAGAGGCACCGCTAGGCCGTACATCGTATGCCAGCCACTCACTGTCTGGTGTCCAAATATTAATGTTGGTGAGCTGGTGCCCACGCGGATCAAATGTGAGTTGCTTTTCAGCATAGCGAGACATGATAGATTCCTTTAGCAAGGTAACGCATATCTCATTAGCATAAACTAAGCGGAGTTTTCGATCACTGAAGCCTACGGATGTATTCCTCGTTGAAATCATCTTTGTTCAACGGACGTGAGAACAAAAAGCCCTGAGCCAACCTAACGCCATGTTTTAACATCAGTGATGTTTGTGCAAAAGTTTCAATACCTTCAGCAACCACGTCAGTATCAAGCGACTGTGCCTTATCAATCAATTTAAGCGTTTCATCCATCGCGCCTTTCTTGAAACAAGATCGATCGAGCTTTATGAAGTCTGTTTTTACCAGCTTCATTTTTTGCTCAGCTTCGTCAGCGCTGGTCACGTCATCCCAAGCCAGCAGAAAACCATACTCTTGTAGCTGAGCTGCATTATGTTGCCCATTGATATCGGGATGCCCTTGAGTTTCAGTCAGTTCAAGCATCACTCTATCAGCAGGAATTTTATATTTTTCAGCCAATTGGATAACGGTTTGTGCAAATCCTTGCTCATTAAGTTGCACAAGCGAAATATTGACGCTCAGGATATAGAGGAAATTATTGGGGATCAAAACTTCAGACATATATTTAAACGTCTGATCAATAACATAACTACCTAAACAAATTATGCCGCCATTCTCTTCTAGCTGATGAATAAATAAATTTGGCGCAACAATATTGCGACGATAAAAACCTCGAACTAAAACCTCTGCCCCTACACATTTAAAGCTAGAGAGATTGAAAACTGGCTGTAAGAAAATATCTACCGTTAGGTTAAGGCTATTTTCCATCACTTTTTTTATAACAAAATTTGCACTTTTTTCCATTGCGGGTTCCAGCCGAGTGTCCAATCTAGGTTAGAGGCGACACGTCGGCTGGAAAACTTAATGAAATAGCGCTATTTAGAAAAGTCTTATTAATGATGTGATTTGAATATCAGTCGATACGTTTCACATCCCCGACTAAGAATATGTATGAGAGAGCACCAATCAATGCCACAGAGGCAATGTAGGTTAACGAAGGTGCAAAACCATAATATTGAGCCAAATATCCCACCACCAATGGAACGGTAATGCCGCCTAAGCCGCCAATGAAATTAAACACACCTCCGGTAAGCCCAATTAACCGCATCGGTGCCAAAGATGAAATCAGCGACCACGTAATAGACGCAAATCCGTTGCCGAAGAATGCCACTGCCATCAGGATCATAATCCACATAGGGTCATTGGTATAATTCGCACCAATAATGCAGGTGGATAACAACAGGCCACAGATAATAGGAGTTTTGCGCGCAAAACCAATCGACTTACCGCTTTTCAGTAATTTATCCGCCACAATACCTGAAAGGATCACCCCAAAAAATGCAGCCATAAACGGCACCGTTGTCATAAAACCAGCGGTCAGCGCGGTAATATGCTTTTCTTGAGTGAGGTAATTCGGGAACCAGGTTAGGAAAAACCATAGCGTTGAGGCAATGGCGAACTGGCCAATATAAACCCCCACTAACTTGCGATGGAACACCAGCTTCCAGTCTGCCGTCGTTAAAGGCGCAGCCTCTTTTTTTCCTGTCGCAACGTCGCCATCAACCATGCCCCCACCGTTAGCAATATGGTTAATCTCGGCCTGATTGGCGAACTTACTTTTACGTGGAGCCTGATAGGCAAAGCGCCATATCAGAGCCCACAGAATACCAATTGCACCCGTCACGATAAATACCCAGTGCCAGCTGGTTTTCTCTTGTAACCAAATCAGCAAAGGGGTTAAAAACGCTAAACCCACAAATTGCCCAGACGTATAAAACCCTACCGCAGACGCACGCTCTTGCTCAGGGAACCAGCTAGTGACAATGCGGTTATTGGTTGGAAAAGCCGGAGCTTCAAACATGCCGGTTACCGCACGCAGGGTGATCAGCGATACCAGCCCGTTGGCAAAACCTTGGAATAAGGTTCCAATAGACCATCCCATAATAGCGATAAAATAGGTTGTCTTAGCTCCCATGCGATCGAGAAAGCGCCCGCCCGGTATTTGGCATAATGTGTATGTCCATGCAAACGCCGAGAAAATATATCCCATCTCTGATTTACTAATGCCAAACTCCGCTTGAATATGCGCAGAGGCAACGGCCAAATTAGCACGATCGACATAACAAATTACGACGGTAATAAAAATCATCAATAGCGTTAAATAACGCATTTTTGTAGGGACAGAAGACAGTGTTATATCACTCATATTCTTCTCACTTATAATATCGGATTATATATATTTGAATAGCGTAATTATTTAACGCTGATTTTAGGCGTCACGATCCCCTGCGAGAAAGATACGCCATTTAATATTTATTATTTGTTTATATATTTAACGCCTACGAGCAGCCAATGAAATTGGAGTTGTATCAAGGCGGCAAGTGAGAGCATCCCGATGAGCTTACTCAAGTAAGTGATTCGGGTAAGCGAACGCAGCCAACACAGATACAAGTTCAATTACGAAGGCTGATCACCATTCGGCGATGGCGCCATCGGGATACCGCCAAACCGGATTATGCCAGTCAGGTGCGTTTTTACTGCGTTCTCTCACCATTTCTTCATTAATTTCAACGCCAAGACCGGGCTTATTTAATGGATAAAAATGGCCATCAACCATATTGAAATCTTCTTTATTCACCACGTAATCAAGCAGTTCAGCACCTTGGTTATAGTGAATTCCCATGCTTTGTTCTTGTAGTACGGCATTACGAGCCACAAAATCCAAATGTAAGCAGGAAGCCAGCGCAATCGGGCCTAAAGGACAATGCGGCGCGAGCGCAACATCATAGGATTCAGCCATAGCGGCAATTTTGAAGCACTCGGTAATACCACCTGCGTGAGAAAGATCGGGCTGTACAATTGCCAAACCGCCGTCAGCCAATACACGTTTAAAATCAAAGCGTGAATACATGCGCTCACCCGCGGCAATAGGGATATGTGTTTGAGCCGCAAGACGAGAGTAATATTCAGCTTGCTCAGCTAATACGGGCTCTTCGATAAATAGAGGGCGATAAGGCTCTAACTCTTTAATAAGGATTTTTGCCATCGGCGCATCAACGCGGCCATGAAAATCCAAACCAAACTCAATGCGATTGCCAAATTCTGCTCGGATTTCTGCCACAACTTCAACCGCGGCATCCACTTTGCGGGCGTTATCAATAATGCCCATTTCTTCACAGCCGTTGAGCTTAAAGGTATCAAATCCAGCCGCCGTGAGTTTTTTAATACCATCAATGACATCAGATGGCCGATCGCCACCAACCCAGCTATAGGCTTTAATTTTGTCACGAACTAATCCGCCAAGCAGTTGGTAAACCGGTGCGCCCAATGCTTTGCCTTTAATGTCCCATAGCGCCTGATCAATACCTGAAATAGCGCTCATTAAAATAGGGCCGCCGCGATAAAAGCTGCCACGGTAAAGCATTTGCCAAATATCATTAATGCGCGCGGGATCTTGCCCAATGATAAATTCACCTAGCTCGTGTACTGCGGCTTCAACGCTTTTCGCTTTGCCCTCAATAACGGGCTCACCCCAACCAACGATGCCTTCATCGGTTTCTATTTTTAAAAACATCCATCTTGGCGGTAAACGGTAGGTAGTTAATTTGGTAATTTTCATTGCGCTGCATCCTTATATGCTTTCACGAAAGCCTTCGCTTGCTGAGCGGTTCGTTCTACGCTCTGCCCTGCACGGTACAAATCACTGCCTAAACCCGCGCCAATACAGCCTGCGTTAAGGTATTCATGGAGGTTTTCCGGCGTAACGCCACCAACGGCAAATACAGGGATTTCGGCAGGAAGAACCGCCTTAAGCGCTTTCACATAATCAGGCCCAAATGCCGCCGAAGGAAAAATCTTCAACGCCTGAGCGCCTGCATCGATCGCATGAAACGCCTCTGTCGCCGTGGCGCATCCGCAACAGACCAACATCTGGCACTCAACCGCACGGCGAATAACGTCAGGCTCTGTGTTTGGCGTTACAACCAACTTGCTGTTCAACGTATGTAACCGCTCAACGTGTTCTGGTTTTAATACGGTGCCAGCGCCAATTAGCGCTTGGTGTCCAAACAGCGTCACCGCCAGTGCGATACTTTTTTCCCACTCCGGTGAATTTAGCGGGATCTCTATGGCATCAAATCCAGCGTCTAATAACGCGGTGATATGGGCTTCAACCTCTTGCGGCTTAATTCCGCGCAAGATGGCAATCAACGGCAGATTAGTAACCCAAGACATTTGCAACACTCCTTATCCCAGCCTGAAACGCCACATCCCCTTCGAGCATTTGGTAATTAATACCGGCGAACGCCAGCGCCTGTGCATAGCGCTCGGTCAATTTTTGGCTACCGATCAGCGTAATATCATCGTGGGAGCACAATGCATAATCCTGCTGCATCTGGGCAACTTCGTTGCCAATTAATACGCCAGATAGCCAATCGCTTACCGTGTTTTTGTCTCTTCTTCCCAGCAGATGCGCAGCACGTGTTTCAAATAAACAGCGCAAAATATTGGCATCATTGAATCCTGTCTCCATTCCCTCACGGAACGCCTCTGGAGAAACTAATTGTTCACCAATACCCACGCCGATCAGGCCGTGCTGTAGCAGCAAATAATGCAGCTCGCCGGTAATCACTGTGCGGAAGTCATCAACGCAGTCACCCGATAGATGTACCCATTTACTGTGGGTGCCAGGCATAACATAGCGAGAGGATGCGTGCATTTGGTGCGCGCCGATAAGCTGTGTTTCCTCTCCCCGCATCACGTTGGAATTGTCAGGGCGATCGATGCATAGCCCCGGAATAATGTGGATGCCGGGCATATTCGGTGAGTGGACAGGGGTAAGATGATGCGCTATTTCACCCAGTGAAACAGGGCAAGGTAGATAAGGGACCGCTTGCCATCCTGCATTGCTCCCCACCATTCCAGCCATTAGCGTGGGTAGCTCGCCATATTCCTGAAACCAAGGCTGCATAAGGCGAGAAAAAACCTGCTGCGGAGTTTGCCCTTGCAAACGGGTTACGCCAGATTCTGAATTAAGAGAATCCATGCATAACCCTTGCTTATAAAGCCATGCACGGAGATTGGTTGATCCCCAATCAATCGCTATAAAACTTTCATTCATGTCTCATCCTTTAATCTCCTCGTCGAACTCGCAATCATTGCAAGCGCTGCCTGTTCTGCTGCATCCGCATTCTGATGACGAATTGCATCGTAAAGAGCCTGATGCTCGCGCAGCGTTATTGGCATATTGCCCTCATCAGGCATATACGTACGCTCAAAAACCGCCCGTTGTAGTGAGCTAATTGCTACATTTAACTGCTGTAAAACAGGGTTATGTACTGAGGACAATACGGCTTCGTGGAAGCGAATATCAGCCTCGTTAAATGCATTAAAATCTTGATGATGCTGGTTCATATCATTCAGCGCGGCCTCTATTGTCGCCAGTTCGCTGGAGGTCGCCCTTTCAGCAGCCCAGCGGGCAATAGCAGGTTCAACCAAATTACGCACCTCACTCAATGCACTAATCAGACGAGGATCATAATCATTGGCAAGTACCCACTGCAGCACGTCAGTATCCAGGTAGTTCCATTGATTACGCGCAGCCACAAAAGCACCGCGATAGCGCTTCACCTCAACCAACCGTTTCGCCGTAAGCGCTCGCAGCACTTCGCGAATAATGTTGCGCGAGGTTTGGAACTCCTCACACATCTCAGCCTCTGACGGCAGAGATGAGCCAGGTACATACTTCCCACTGATAATCTGCTGACCAATCTCAGCAATAATGCGATCGGTTTTACTCAATTCAGTCTTGTTCATAATTTTCCACTTGGAGGCTCGTAACGTTCCTCCTACTTTACCGTCAAGTGAGCAAAATAACTGCGCTAATGCAGTACAAAACCAAATCACCACCTCATAACCGCTGCACTATTGTAGTATCAAACTTAATTTTGGTACTACAATTTAGATCACAAAATAGACAATGTGAATTCATTTTACGCCGTGGCTAAAACACTCTCACCGCAAACAGAAGTCATCGGGTGTTGGTCAGCGAAGAAGAGATCAAACGGGCCATGAAGCTTATTGCCGTTACCGATCGCTAGATGATTGAAGGGGCCGCAGGCGTTGCCTTAACAGCTGAATATCAGGACAAAAAAATTGCGGTTGTTATGCGCGGTAAAAACATCGTGTTGGATAATTATTTGAAGGCCGTAGCATAAAGCTTCCGTGAAAGGTTTCGAACGCCTATAGCACCAAGTATTACATCACCTCCGTGCAGGCGTCCGAGTTGGAGGGCCAATCGCCGCCCTCCAACACCTCGGCTTGGCACCACCTTCCAGCCCGCTCCGCGGGTTCCCTCATTTCATCATTACGGTTTAACGGAACGAACGGCAATCGCCATCCTGGCTCCTCCGTTCTTTCGCCGACATCCCTGTCGGCGAATCCTAACCTTCATGATTCATTCGGCTGTCAGGTAACGTGCCGAGAAGCTCAAAACCAACATTCTGCGGTTTAATTGTCATTGAAGGCTAAATAAGTATTTTATTTCCCCAATACAAACTTATTGATCGCTACAGCAACGCCATCTTCCTGATTCGTCGTGGTAACAAACTGGGCGGCGTCTTTAATTGCTGGCTCGGCGTTACCCATGGCAACACCCACGCCGGCGTATTCCACCATGGCTAGGTCATTGCCGTGATCGCCAATGCACATCACGTTTTCGCGTGGAATATTCAGATACTGCGCCAAACGAGCAATGCCTTTCCCTTTGTCTGCATCTTTGTTCAATACTTCGAGGAAATACGGACTGCTTTTCATCATGGTATAGCGTTCATACGCTTCCGGTGGAATGCGGGCAATCGCAGCATCAAGCACTTCAGGATGGTCGATCATCATCACTTTTGGGAAGCGAATGCTTTTATCCATTTCATCCGCTGGGCAGAAATGCAGAGGAATGCCGGTAATAAACGATTCATGAACGGTATATTTACTGACGTCACGGTTGGCGGTATACAGCTTGTGGTGATCGAGCGCGTGGAAATGTGAACCGACCTGACGCGATAGCGATTCGAGGTATAAATAATCGGCATTATCAAGCAGGGTTTCAAATAAAGGTTCCCCGTTTTCGGCATGAACAATCAGACCACCATTGTTGCAGAGGCAGTAGCATCCGGCGGTATCCAACTCCAATTCACGTAGATATTGCTGTGCGCCGATAAATGGACGTCCGGTCGCTAACACCACATGCACGCCTTGCGCTTTAGCCGCCAAAATAGCCTGTTTCACCGCAGGAGCCACCATCCGATCGTTATTAAGTAGGGTTCCATCCAAATCTATGGCAATCAATTTAATCGACATCACATTTTCCCTTCGGGTCAGAATAATAGTGTAACGGTAATCAATCTAGGTCAGGTTGTCATTGCTTATGCGAGGCAAAAACGAGGAACAAAAGCATAAAAAAAGGGACGATAAATCGTCCCTTTTGTCGTTCTTCTGAAATTAGAAGTCGAGGTTTGCAGCGCGCAGCGCATTCTCTTCGATAAATGCACGACGAGGTTCAACCGCATCGCCCATCAACGTAGTGAATAACTGGTCAGCAGCCACAGCGTCTTTCACGGTAACACGCAGCATACGACGGCTCTGCGGATCCATGGTGGTTTCCCACAGTTGTTCAGGGTTCATTTCACCCAAACCTTTGTAACGCTGGATAGCGAGGCCACGGCGGGACTCTTTCACCAACCATTCCAAAGCCTGTTCGAAGCTGGTAATTGGCTGGCGACGTTCGCCACGCATAACAAACGCATCTTCTTCGATCAGACCACGCAACGTACCACCCAAGTTGCAAATGCGGCGATATTCCGCACCGTGAATGAATTCGAAGTCCAGAGGATAATCGGTATCAACCCCGTGAGTACGAATACGCAGCGACGGCTCAAACATCTGGCGCTCACGGTTTTCAGTCACAATCGCAGAGTAGGTGCTGCCGTGAACTTCTTTTTCGTTCAGCGTATTTACCAGTGATTCAATCCACTGCTGCACTTTAGCCTGATCGCCAAGATCGGCTTCTACCAGCGTTGGATGATAAATCAGCTGGTTCAGCAACGCCTTAGGATAGCGGCGCTCCATACGACCAATCAGTTTTTGAACCTGATAGTGCTCGGTCACCAACTTCTCTAAATGCTCGTTAGACATCGCTGGTGCATCGGCATTGATGTGCAATTCAGCGCCATCCAAAGCGATAGAAAGCTGATACTGATCCATCGCATCGTCATCTTTAATGTACTGTTCTTGCTTGCCTTTTTTCACTTTATACAGCGGAGGCTGAGCAATAAATACATGACCACGTTCGATAATTTCTGGCATCTGACGATAGAAGAAGGTCAATAGCAGCGTACGAATGTGCGAGCCATCGACGTCGGCATCGGTCATGATGATGATGCTGTGATAACGCAGCTTGTCAGGGTTATATTCGTCGCGACCGATACCACAACCCAGTGCGGTAATCAGCGTGGCAACTTCCTGAGAAGAAAGCATTTTGTCGAAACGCGCTTTCTCGACGTTCAGGATTTTACCTTTCAGCGGCAGAATCGCCTGATTCTTACGGTTACGCCCCTGTTTTGCAGAGCCGCCCGCAGAGTCCCCTTCCACTAAGTACAGTTCAGAGTGGGCAGGATCGCGTTCCTGACAGTCAGCCAGTTTGCCCGGCAGACCGGCTAAATCCAACGCACCTTTACGACGCGTCATTTCACGTGCTTTACGAGCCGCTTCACGCGCGCGCGCAGCATCAATAATTTTGCCCACAACGATTTTGGCATCGCCTGGGTTTTCTTGCAGGTACTCAGCCAGCAGTTCATTCATCTGCGTTTCAACGGCAGTTTTAACCTCAGAAGAAACCAGTTTGTCTTTGGTCTGAGATGAGAACTTAGGATCTGGAACCTTAACAGAAACCACCGCAATCAAACCTTCACGCGCATCGTCACCGGTGGCGCTAACTTTGGCTTTCTTGCTGTAGCCTTCTTTTTCCATATAGCTGTTCAGGGTACGCGTCATCGCAGCACGGAAACCGGCCAGATGAGTACCACCATCACGCTGTGGAATGTTGTTGGTAAAGCAGTAGATGTTTTCCTGGAAACCATCGTTCCACTGAAGCGCAACTTCTACGCCGATATCATCCTTCACGGTTGAGAAATAGAACACGTTTGGATGGATCGGGGTTTTATTTTTATTCAGATACTCTACGAACGCTTTGATACCGCCTTCATAGTGGAAATGATCTTCACGGTTGTCACGTTTGTCGCGCAGACGAATAGACACGCCGGAGTTCAAGAAGGAGAGCTCACGCAGGCGCTTAGCCAGAATATCGTACTGGAATTCGGTATGGTTAGAGAACGTCTGCAGGCTTGGCCAGAAACGTACGGTGGTACCGGTAATTTCAGTATCACCAACCACTTTCAGCGGGAACTGGGGAACACCGTGCGCATAGGTCTGCTCGTGAACTTTACCTTCACGGCGAATAACCAATTCCAATTTTTCAGACAGGGCGTTAACTACGGAAACACCAACGCCGTGCAAACCACCGGAAACTTTATAAGAGTTATCATCGAACTTACCACCGGCGTGCAGCACGGTCATGATAACTTCGGCAGCAGACACGCCTTCTTCTTCGTGTAGGCCAGTAGGAATACCACGGCCATCATCCTGAACCGACACTGAGTTGTCGCTATGAATGGTAACGATAATGTCTTTACAGTAGCCAGCGAGCGCCTCATCAATCGCGTTGTCCACCACCTCGAATACCATATGGTGCAGACCGGTGCCGTCATCGGTATCACCGATGTACATGCCCGGGCGTTTACGCACGGCGTCCAGCCCTTTTAATACCTTGATACTTGAGGAGTCATAAGTATTTGACATCAGCCTTTCTCGCTCATTAAAAAACTGTGATTAAACCGCTATTTTACCCTGTTCCACGCGGAACATCTTGCCCTTTTCATCAACCATATCGGAGACCTGTTCTGCACTCACCGCACTCACAAAAACCTGTGCGCCAGTGGCTTTCAATCGGTCGGCTAATAAACGTCTGCGCCCCGTATCCAGCTCAGAAGCAAAATCATCGATAAGGTAAAGGCAACGGCGACCGCTGTGGCGGGTAAGATATTCACCCTGTGCCAAACGCAGCGCGCACATCAGTAACTTCAGTTGCCCACGCGACAGCAAATCCTCAACCGGTGTACCTTCTGCCCGGATGCGGAAATCTGCCTTGTGTGGACCAACCGCGGTATAGGTCAGAGCTCTATCGCGTTCGAATTGACGCTCTAGCAACTCTCCGTAATCGCTCTCTTTATCCCAGCCACGCTGGAAAGAAAACGTTAGTGCAAATTCAGGCAAGAACTGCGCGCATGTTGCGCTGATATCTTCAGCAATCGCCGCGCTGTATTGCGCTCGCAATTGGCTGATACGTTCTGCCAGCGGGATCAGTTCCTGATCCCATGGACGTAGTTGTCCATAGCGGGTTACCTGTCTTAACGCCGCATTGCGCTGCTTTAGCAGCCGCTTAAGGTTGCTCCAGGCAACAAAGAAACCGGGGTCGCTATGAAAGCAGCCCCAGTCGAGAAAAGCGCGCCGAAATTTTGGCCCGCCATTCAATAAGGTAAAACCTTCTGGCGTAATAAGCTGCATCGGCAACATCTGCGCCAGCTCCGCCACTTTATGACCATCGCTGCCATCAATACGCACTTTGCTATCACCGGCACGGCTTTTACTCAGCCCGACAGACAGCTCGCGTTCTGCACCAGTATCAATGCGACCATGTAGAACAAACTCATTCTGGTCGTGGCGGATCACTCTTCCCGCCTGCAAACTACGAAAAGCCCGCCCGTGCCCAAGCGTATAAATAGCCTCGAGCACGCTGGTTTTTCCGCTACCGTTGGCACCGACCAGAAAGTTGAATCCCTCAGCAGGAGAGAGATCCGCCGATTCAATATTGCGAAAATCGCGGATCGTTAGACGCGTTAAAGCCATCAAAAGCTATTCCGTGCAAAGCCAGCATTCGTATACCCTAAATAATTCGAGTTGCACGAAGGCGGCAACTGAGCAAATCCCCAGGAGCTTACACAAGTAAGTGACTGGGGTGAGCGAAGGCAGCCAACGCACGTGCAGCGCGAAGTATGACGGGTATGGTTATAAGCGCATTGGCATGACTACGTAGGCTGCTGACTGGCTCGCCGCGTCTTCAATCTGAACGCTAGATACGGAGTCAGTCAGTAACATATGCACGTCTTCACACTTGAGTGCGTTGAGGACATCCAGAACGTAACTAACGTTGAAACCAATTTCTAAATCGGTGCCTTCGTAATTCACATCCAGAATTTCTTCCGCTTCTTCCTGCTCTGGGTTATTCGCAGTAATTTTCAGCTGGTTATGGCTGACATAGAGGCGAACACCGCGGAATTTTTCATTCGATAAAATCGCCGCACGCGCAAATGCTTGCTTGAGTTCGTCACAGCCAGCTTTTAGCGTTTTGTCCGGATTCTTCGGCAATACGCGGCGATAGTCAGGGAAACGGCCATCAACCAGCTTAGAGGTAAAGATGAAGTCCCCCACGTGAGCACGAATGTTATTGCTGCCAATTTGCAGGCGCAGCGGTGTTTCACCACCGTCTAACAAACGAGACAGTTCCATCACGCCTTTACGCGGCACGATCACCGAATGACTTGGCAAACTCTGGCCAATAGGCATGGAGCAAACGGCAAGTCGATGTCCATCGGTCGCAACGGTACGCAGCTCTTCGCCTTCGGTCTCAAACAACATGCCGTTCAGGTAATAACGCACGTCCTGATGAGCCATTGAGAACTGCGTGGCTTCAATCAGCTTTTTCAGCGTTGCCTGAGGCAGAGTAAATTCCACCTCGCTCTGCCAATCATCCAGATTAGGGAAGTCAGCGGCAGGCAGCGTAGACAGCGAGAAGCGGCTACGCCCAGAGCGAACCAACATGCGGTCGCCATCCAATATCACGGTGATTTCCGCACCGTCTGGTAGGCCACGGCAAATATCAAAAAACTTACGCGCAGGAACCGTTGTCGCACCCGTCTCATGCTCTTGAGCAAGAGGAACACGGGCGATCATTTCCATTTCAAGGTCGGTGCCTGTCAGCAATAGATGGCCGTCTTCAACCTGCAGCAGCAGATTACCAAGAATAGGCAACGTTGGTCGGCCACCCAGCGGGCTGCTTACCTGTTGCAACGGCTTTAGCAGATGTTCACGTTCAACAATAAATTTCATATCGCTACGATGACTGTTATTTGATTAGGATGACAACGTTCTGATTAAATTAGAAAAATCTTCTTTGATGTCGTGGCTTTCTTCACGCAGCTGTTCAATCTTACGACAGGCATGCAAGACCGTAGTATGGTCACGACCACCAAATGCATCACCGATTTCCGGCAAGCTATGGTTGGTCAACTCTTTTGCCAGCGCCATCGCCATTTGGCGTGGGCGAGCAACCGAGCGGGAACGGCGTTTAGACAGTAAATCGGCCACCTTAATTTTATAATACTCAGCGACTGTCTTCTGAATATTATCGATAGTGACTAATTTTTCCTGCAAAGCGAGCAGATCGCGCAATGCTTCACGCACGAAATCGATGGTAATTGCGCGACCGGTAAAGTTGGCATTCGCAATGACGCGATTCAGTGCGCCTTCAAGTTCACGCACATTAGAGCGTAGACGCTTGGCGATGAAAAAGGCGACTTCACCCGGCAGGCGAATATCATTTTCATCGGCTTTTTTCATCAGAATAGCGACACGCGTTTCTAATTCAGGCGGCTCGATAGCGACGGTCAATCCCCAACCAAAGCGCGATTTCAGGCGATCTTCCACGCCATTGATCTCTTTTGGATAGCGGTCTGACGTCAGAATGATTTGCTGATTGCCTTCAAGCAGTGCGTTAAAGGTATGGAAGAACTCTTCCTGCGAGCGCTCTTTATTCGCAAAAAATTGAATATCATCAATAAGCAGAGCATCAACAGAACGATAGTAGCGTTTAAACTCTTCGATCGCGTTATTTTGCAGGGCCTTAACCATATCCTGAACGAAACGCTCAGAGTGCATATACACCACTTTGGCATTGGCTTTGCGTGCCATAATGCCATTTCCCACCGCGTGCAAAAGGTGAGTTTTACCTAAACCGGTGCCGCCATATAAAAACAGCGGGTTATAAGCGCCGCCAGGGTTATCAGCCACCTGACGCGCCGCCGCGCGGGCCAGTTGGTTAGACTTACCCTCAACAAAGTTATCGAACGTATGCTTAGGATTTACATTCGAGCGATAAGACAGTTCAGGCTGCGCCGGTGAGTTATCCCAGCTCGGACGCATAGGTGCAATACTGCGAGCCGCGGTCTGGATGACAGGCGCAGAAACGCTGGCCGTAACCGGGCTTTGTGCCGGAATGGCCATCGCAGGTTTGGTGCCAACTTCAAAACGTAAAACCGGCGCATCGCTGCCACAAAAATCATTCAACAATCCGTTGATGTTGTTGAGATATTTGTCACGAACCCAATCCAATACAAAACGGTTAGGAGCATACAGCGCCAGGGTGTTGTCACTCAGTTCCGCCTGTAAAGGACGGATCCACATACTAAATTCTGTGGCAGGTAACTCATCCTGCAATCGGGCAAGACACTGCTGCCAAAGCGAAAGTGACACGGCGGACTCCACTCGAACAAGATCAAAAAGAAATGAATAGGATACTTAGACTGACTTTTTTTGACGCACGTGATCGTTTGAACCTCGTCAAGGCACTGTTCCGCACAAAAGATGCTGAGATCTTAATAAATGAAAAGATCATAAACAGGTTACCCACAAGCAAACCATCACATACGAATCGCTTTTAAATGCGATGTATTAAATTTCATTATCTCCAATGCACCAGAGATCTGGATCGCAATCGGAATGGCGGATCATAGCCTAAATCGCACAGAAGATCCTCCCCTTCTGCACAGATTAGATCGTTTTTATCCACAGGCAACATTCAGAAAGGGAGTTTAAGCTTTTAAGCGATTTGTCCAGCGTTAAACAGCCCACAGATCCACTATTTTCAGATTTTGCGGGTGATAAAATCATCACGGATCTACACTTTATCCAGAAGGATCTTGGTTAGATCCTTGCGCTTTGATAGGGAGTCCGTATAATTTCCCACCCACGCGTTGCGCCTGAGTTCTGTTTAGTGATTTTTTTTCGTCACTTTTACAGGCCTCAAACCTATGTATCTCTTAGGGACTATTTAGGGATGCGACGGTGATTGAGGCTCACGTTAGTGAAATTCGGTTGAGCTATCTTGCGATGAGAATTGACTCAGGACTGTACAATTATTACAATCCCGCCTCTTTATATATGCGATTGAGGCGTCGGTCGTTCTCACGCCGAGTAGCCAAACGCGTTTACTGATCAGTAATTATTTAAGTTTAGGTAGAAATCGCTATGAAACGCACTTTCCAACCGTCCGTATTGAAACGTAACCGTTCACACGGTTTCCGTGCTCGTATGGCAACCAAAAATGGTCGTCTGGTTCTGGCCCGCCGTCGTGCGAAAGGCCGTACTCGTCTGACCGTTTCTAAGTAATAAAGCTAACCCTCTGTGGTTAAGCTAGCATTTCCTAGGGAGTTACGTTTGTTAACTCCCAATCATTTCAATTTCGTCTTCCAGCAACCGCAACGAGCCGGCACTCCTCAAATTACCATACTCGGCCGTATGAACACGCTGGGGCATCCCCGCATCGGTCTTACAGTCGCCAAAAAATATGTCAAGCGTGCGCATGAGCGTAACCGGATCAAACGTCTAACGCGTGAGAGCTTCCGTTTAAGCCAACATTCGCTGCCTGCCATGGATTTTGTGGTAATTGCTAAAAAAGGGGTTCAGGAGCTCGATAATCGGGCGCTGACAGAGATTTTGGAAAAGTTATGGCGTCGTCATTGTCGGCAAGCTCGCGTATCCTAATAAAGCTGATACGCGGGTATCAGCTTTTCATTAGTCCGCTGCTCGGACCGCATTGTCGTTTCAGACCAACCTGCTCACAGTACGGAATTGAGGCATTGAGCAGGTTTGGGATGATAAAAGGCAGTTGGTTGACACTGAAACGCGTATTAAAATGCCACCCATTGAACCCAGGTGGTGATGATCCCGTGCCGCCGAAAACTGACGATAACAGAGAACATTAAGATGGATTCGCAACGCAATCTACTCCTCATCGCTCTGCTGTTCGTGTCTTTCATGATCTGGCAAGCATGGCAAACGGATAACAATCCTCAGCCAACCGCTCAGACCGCAGGACAGACCGCGAACACCACGACAGCCGATGCATCTAGCCAGGCTGTGCCAGAAAGTGGCCAGGGTAAACTGATTACGGTTAAGACTGATGTGCTGTCTTTGACCATTAACACCCGTGGTGGTGATATCGAACAGGCTAACCTGTTGGCGTATCCAGCTACTTTAGGTTCTGACCAGCCTTTCCAGCTGTTAGAAACTACACCAAACTTCATCTATCAGGCTCAAAGCGGCCTGACAGGTAAAAATGGTCCAGACAATCCAGCTAACGGTGACCGTCCTCTGTACGCCGCCGATCAAACCAGCTTCGAACTGGTCAATGGTCAGGACGAGCTGCGTATTCCTTTGACGTACACGGCGAAAGACGGCGTGGTCTATACCAAGACCTTCGTTCTTAAACGCGGTGACTACGCCATTGGCGTGGACTACAAAGTTAAGAACGCCAGCGCACAGCCGTTGGATCTGACTCTGTTCGGTCAGTTGAAGCAGTCTATTGACCTGCCAAAACACAAAGATACCGGCAGCAGCAACTTTGCTCTGCACACCTTCCGTGGTGCGGCATACTCTTCAAGCGATGATAAATATCAGAAGTACGCGTTTGATAAAGACCCGCTGAATATCACCACTAAAGGCGGTTGGGTTGCCATGTTGCAACAGTACTTTGCAACCGCATGGATCCCAGAGACAAACGGTACCAACCAGTTCTATACCGCTAATCTGGGTAACGGACTCTCGACGATTGGCTTTAAAGCCGAGCCTGTCGTTGTTGCTCCGGGTACTGAGAAAAACTTGAACGCAACCCTGTGGGTTGGTCCTGAAATCCAGAGTGATATGGCTGCCGTGGCACCACACTTGGACTTGACCGTAGACTACGGATGGTTGTGGTTCATTTCTCAGCCACTGTTTAAGCTACTGCAGTTCATCCACAGCTTTATCGGTAACTGGGGCTTCTCGATTATCGTTATCACCTTCATCGTTCGTGGCATCATGTACCCGCTGACTAAAGCGCAGTACACCTCCATGGCGAAAATGCGCATGCTGCAGCCGAAACTGGCCGCAATGCGTGAGCGTATTGGTGACGACAAACAGCGCATGAGCCAAGAAATGATGGCGCTGTACAAGTCAGAGAAAGTTAACCCGCTGGGTGGTTGTCTCCCGCTAGTGATTCAGATGCCTATCTTCCTGGCACTGTATTACATGCTGATGGGCTCGGTGGAACTGCGTCAAGCGCCGTTCGCACTGTGGATCCATGACTTAGCCGCACAAGACCCGTACTACATCTTGCCAATTCTGATGGGTATCACGATGTTCTTCATTCAGAAGATGTCGCCAACCACAGTAACTGACCCGATGCAGCAGAAGATCATGACCTTTATGCCGGTCATCTTCACGGTGTTCTTCTTGTGGTTCCCATCAGGTCTGGTGCTGTACTATATCGTCAGCAACCTGGTGACCATCCTCCAGCAACAGCTGATCTACCGTGGTCTTGAGAAACGTGGCCTACACAGCCGCGACAAGAAAAAATCATAATCCACGCGATGATATGAGTTGAGTAAGGCGGTCAATTGACCGCCTTTTTTTATGCCCTGTTTTATGACCTCATTGACCTATCGTCGTCTCAGCATGAAGGTCTATGGTGGGTACGTATTTCAATTTAGTAACGAGAGAGTATGACTATGAGCCAATCCGACACCATCGTTGCCCAAGCAACCCCTCCGGGACGCGGCGGCGTAGGCATTCTGCGCGTATCAGGACGTCAGGCTAAAGAAGTCGCTATGGCATTGCTGGGTAAATTACCTAAGCCACGCTATGCAGATTATCTACCGTTTAAAGATACCGATGGCAGCGTGCTGGATCAGGGGATCGCGTTGTACTTCCCCGGGCCAAACTCTTTCACCGGTGAAGACGTTCTTGAACTGCAAGGCCATGGTGGCCCCGTTATCCTCGATCTGCTACTAAAACGCATTCTACAGATGCCAGAAGTTCGCATTGCCCGCCCGGGAGAGTTCTCTGAGCGCGCATTTCTCAATGACAAACTCGATTTAGCGCAGGCCGAAGCCATTGCCGACCTCATCGATGCTAGCTCCGAACAGGCTGCCCGCTCGGCGGTAAATTCACTTCAAGGCGCATTTTCCAATCGCGTTAATCAGCTGGTAGAAGCGCTAACTCATCTGCGTATCTTTGTTGAAGCCGCTATCGACTTCCCCGATGAAGAGATCGATTTTCTCTCAGACGGTAAAATTGAAGCGCAGTTAAACGGCGTTATGGGAGAGCTGCAGGCCGTGCGTGCCGAAGCGCGTCAGGGAAGTTTGCTGCGTGAAGGGATGAAGGTGGTGATCGCTGGCCGCCCAAACGCCGGTAAATCCAGCCTGCTAAACGCACTGGCGGGACGCGAAGCTGCTATCGTCACCGACATCGCGGGTACCACGCGTGACGTCCTACGTGAACACATTCATATTGACGGCATGCCGCTACACATCATTGATACCGCAGGCTTGCGCGAAGCCAGCGATGAAGTTGAACGCATCGGTATCGAACGTGCATGGAATGAGATCGAACAAGCCGACCGCGTACTATTCATGGTTGATGGCACCACAACTGACGCGATTGAACCTGCCAGCATCTGGCCTGAGTTTATGGCTCGTTTGCCAAAAACGTTGCCAATCACCGTTGTTCGCAACAAAGCCGATATGACCGGAGAAGCTCTGGGGCTCAGCGAAGTAAATGGTTACTCACTTATTAGGCTCTCTGCACGAACCGGTGAAGGCATCGATGTCCTGCGCGACCATCTCAAGCAGAGCATGGGCTTTACCAGCAACATGGAAGGTGGCTTCTTAGCTCGTCGCCGTCACCTTCAGGCGCTTGAAACCGCCGCAGAACACCTTGAACAGGGCAAGGAACAGCTTGTAAGTGCTTATGCAGGTGAATTACTTGCTGAAGAGCTGCGTCTTGCTCAGCAGGCGCTTAGTGAGATTACCGGCGAGTTCACCTCAGATGATTTGCTGGGCCGCATTTTCTCTAGTTTCTGCATTGGTAAGTGATCACTTCTGTTCAAAAACCCGCCATTGGCGGGTTTTATTTTTTCGCAAACCGCTTACTGAAAACCCTACGGGTTATCTGTGTCAAAACAAACAACAGCAGGCCGCACAAGACGAGTTTTAGCGTTACATTTAGCGTAATCCCATTTTCAGCCAGTTCACTGGCCATAAACGTGAATATGAACGTTCCCGGCAGAATGGTTAAACAGGAAACGACGCTGTAGCGCCAAAAAGATATCGCCGTTAACCCATAGGCATAGTTTTGAATATTGTAGGGAAAAAGCGGAATCAAGCGGGTAAAAATCAAAAAACCCACGCCATAGCGCTGAATACCTCGCTCAATCTGCTCAAATTTTTGATTTCCACCAAAGCGGTGTAATAGCCAAGCACGGCCTAAATATCTGGCGACTAAAAATGAGAGCGAAGAAGCCAGAGTAGCGGCAAATAATGAGATGATCGTTCCGTAAAACACCCCGAAAACGACACCTCCGGCGATGACTAACACGCTTCCTGGGAATAGGAAGAGTGAAGTGATAACAAACAAGAGAATATAAGCCAAAACCCCCCACCAGCCATGCGAACTCACCCACTGTTGTAACGACTCAACGTGCGATAACACGTCAGCTAGGGGGCTGTTATGTAAAAGGATAATCAGAGCCAGCAAAACCAGCAGGCCAATCCCTCGTTTAAGACTTCTTTTGCATCACCATTCCAACCCCTTGTTCTACTTGATATTTACCTACATATAATCGTTTAAGGTCATAGTCTGCGTTAAATTTATCAGCGAAATCAGTGCGCTGTTGCACAGTTCATACAAAATCGAGTTACTAAATATTCGACGAAGATAAATAATCTCATGAGCAAAAAAAGCTTACGCTATAGTTAGTACGTTACGTATATACCCTAAATAATTCGAGCTGCACTGAGGCGACAAGTCACGCAGCCAATAAAAATGCAGCTTGAAATATCACGGGTATATCCACCAATTCATCCGTAAATCAGGGAGCGACTATGGATAATCATTTTGCTTGGTGGTATCTATCCAACCAAGCTTTAAACGTGCATCGTCTCACCGACGATCTGATCACCACCTCGCTTCACTACTCGCCTAAACGCCGTGAACGTTTTTTGCATGGCCGAGCATTGCTTGCTGAGCTCATGTTTCAGCTTTATGGATATGAAAAATTACCGCGCTTGGCCGTTGCGCCCAGCGGAAGGCCGTGCTTTGTTGATCCAACACTTCCCGACTTTAGCTTGGGGTACGCGGGTAGCGTCATCGCATTGATGCTTGGCACCAACGGGAAAGTCGGTATGGACGTCGAAATTATCCGAGCGCGTCAGGGCGGCTTTATTCATCTTCAGCAACAGTATATTACCAGCGGCGAAAAAATTTGGATCGATGGGCAAGCCGATCGCTTGGAAGCAACAACTCAGCTTTGGGCTATCCGTGAATCGGTTCTTAAGATCTCAGGGCTGGGTACCAGCGGTTTGCAAACGCTACGCCTTTTACCGGGCGCAGGAAAACTGCGCTCAACGGTCACACCGCAGGTCGAAACCATTAGCGCGATACAAGGCGAGATCGCGTGGGCATGCAGTAAATCACCCACGTTGGGACAGCTTAATTATTGGTTGATGGATCAAGAAGAAAACCAGCTGGTCAATATCACCGCAGAGAAGCAGGCTGAGTTAAAAGAGTCCGCATCCTATTTGCGCTTTACCAGCAACACGCCAATACAAACGGCTTAAATGATAAGTCTGATAACAACTTATCTACTCTATGATTGATTATTGATCTAAGATGAGTTCTACATATCCGGTTATATTACATCAAGAAATGGAGAACTTATGTCAGATAAACCACTGAAAATTGTCACTTTACTCGGTAGCCTACGTAAAGGTTCCTACAATGGGATCGTCGCCAATGCGCTACCGGGCTTAGCGCCTGAAGGCGTAACCATTGAAGCATTACCATCCATTCGCGATATCCCTCTCTATGACGCAGATCGCCAACAGGATGAAGGCTTCCCTGCTCAAATTGAGGCGATTGCCGAGCAAATTCGTCAGGCTGATGGCGTTATCATCGTCACCCCTGAATATAACTATTCTGTTCCAGGTGGTCTGAAAAACGCTATCGATTGGATCTCTCGTCTGCCAAATCAGCCGTTAGCTGGAAAGCCTGTGGCGATCCAAACCAGCTCAATGGGCCCGGTTGGCGGTGCGCGCTGCCAATACCATCTGCGCCAGATTTTGGTGTTCTTAGACTGTCAGGTGATGAACAAACCTGAGTTTATGGGTGGCGTGATCCAGAACAAAGTGGATGAGCAGAAGGGCACGTTAACGGATACGTCAACCATTGAGTTCTTAGGCAAACAGCTGTCTGCATTTGCAGATTATGTGCGCCGCGTCGGTTGATAGAGAAGTGATTGATAGAAAAGTGAATGGGTAAGCAGAACTAAAAAGCCCCTTCCCAGCCTCTCTCTTCTCAGGGAGAGGCTAATCCCAGCAAACGGGATATTCTAAGGGGCTTACTTCAAGCGCGATTAATGCGCATCAACAAATACAATCTTCAGCACAAACAGCAGCGCCACAATCACTACGCATGGGCTAATTTCACGCCAGCGGCCGGTGCCTAACTTCATGATGCAATAAGAGATAAAGCCAAGCGCGATACCTTCCGTGATCGAGAAGCTAAACGGCATCATGACCGCAGTGATAAACGCCGGTACAGCTTCAGTCAAATCATCCCACTTCACGCGAGACAGGCTAGACGTCATCAATACGCCCACATAAATCAGCGCGCCTGCCGCAGCATAAGCAGGAACCATTCCCGCCAGCGGCGAAAGGAAAATCACCAGCAGGAACAGAATGCCGACCACTACCGCAGTTAAGCCTGTACGGCCCCCCACGGAAACACCTGAGGTACTCTCGATATAGGCCGTCACCGAAGACGTACCAATGAAAGAACCAACAACAGAGCTGATGCTATCGACATACAGCGCCTGTTTCATGCGTGGGAATTTACCGCTCTTATCCGCCAGCCCAGCTTTATCAGTTACACCAATCAATGTGCCAGAAGAGTCGAACAGGTTTACCAGCATGAAGGAGAAAATCACGCCCGCCAGACCAATATTTAACGCGCCAGATAAATCAACCTGACCCACGACGCTGGTAATATTCGGCGGCATGGAGAACAAACCGGAATACTGCACATCACCCAGTGCCCAACCGATAAGCGTGGTCACCACGATGGAAACCAATACGGCGGCATGGAAGCTACGAGAGGACAAAATCGCGATGATAAAGAAACCCAAAGCGCCCAGCAGAACGCTATGCGAGGTCAGGTTTCCAACCGCAACCAACGTATCTTTGTTTGGCACAACGATTCCGGCATTTTTCAGACCCATCATCGCGATAAACAAACCAATACCGCTGGTGATACCCACGCGCAGGCTCATCGGGATATTCGCAATCATCCAGTAACGGATGCGGAAGATGGTCAGCAACAATAGGCCAACGGCACCCCAGAAAATAGCGCCCATACCAACCTGCCATGTCAGCCCCATAGCGCCAACAACAACAAAGGCAAAGAAGGCATTCAGCCCCATAGCAGGAGCCAGCGCGACCGGTAAGTTAGCCAGCAGCCCCATGAAAATACTACCGAAAGCAGCGATCAGACAGGTGGTAACGAATACAGCCTGTGTATCCATACCTGCAGCGCCGAGGATTTGCGGGTTGACGAAAACGATATACACCATGGTCAAAAACGTGGTGATACCGGCGATCACCTCAGTCCTTGCGGTGGTGCCATGCTCCTGCAATTTGAAGACACGCTCAAACAGCCCCTGCCCTTGAGCAGAGTTTGAAGTTGAATTATTCATTCTATTAAATCCGGATGGATATTGGCTTTGGGAGAGTATCCTATACCAAAAGCGCTAAATAATGATCCCCGTCACACAGATTTCTAGATGTTTTTTTACTCGTCATTTTAGTGAGCGGTGTCACGTAGACCTATTTAGGCTCTCATATAATGCGTTTATATAGATAAAAAAAATATTAATATCAATATGATAAAAACAATTTCAAGGAGCGTGAATTAACATGGAAGGGATAAATAATAAGCATACGCAATCGCTTTCGCGTGAAGAAATGATCCGCCTTCTGGCCGTTTCACGCGGCGATGAGGCCGCTGACTGCATTATTGACAATGTTCGTATCCTCGATCTGATAAACGGTGGCGAACTGCTGGGCCCTATTGTCATTTGTGGTGCAAATATTGCGGGCGTCGGTCCTGCCTATGCCGGTGCTGTAGCTCATCGCAGAATTGACGCCAATAATGCTATTGCAGTACCGGGATTTATTGATTCCCACCTGCATATTGAATCTAGCATGATGACGCCAATAACGTTTGAAAGCGCAACGTTACCATTGGGTGTGACCAGCATCGTCTGCGACCCGCACGAGATTGTGAACGTGATGGGTAAACAAGGGTTGGAATGGTTTTTGCGCTGTGCGGAGCAGGCGCAACAAAATCAGTTCGTGCAAATTAGCTCATGCGTGCCCGCCCTAGCCGGTAGCGACATCAACGGAGCCGAGTTTCCCTTAGATGAAATGCTGAAATACCGCGATCACTCGCATGTCCTTGGGCTGGCAGAAATGATGAACTTTCCCGGCGTGATTGCTGGGGACAGCGACATCATGGACAAGCTGGATGCCTTTCGCCATTTAACCCTTGATGGCCACAGCCCCATGTTAAGCGGCAAAGACCTTAACGGGTATCTGGCGGCTGGCGTAGAAAACTGCCACGAAACACTCATGCTACAAGAAGGGCGCGAAAAACTGTCTCTGGGGATGGCGCTCATGATGCGAGAGGGCTCCGCTGCACGCAATCTAGATACGCTAGCGCCGCTGATTACTGAATTTAGTAGCCCACAATGCATGCTCTGTACTGACGATCGCAACCCGTGGGAGATTGCGCATGAAGGCCATATCAACGCCCTCATTCATCGCCTAATCAATCAGCACAACATACCGGCTCATGTTGCCTATCGCGTCGCAAGCTGGTCTCCGGCACGGCATTTCGGCTTAAAACGTCTGGGGCTTATTGCTCCAGGCAAAAGAGCGGATATCGTTTTACTCAATGATGTGCAGCAGGTTGAAATTCAGCAGGTGATTGCTGGAGGAAAACGGGTTGATGCCCAACAACTCACCGCAACGAGCGAACAGCGTTATCAGCAAACTCAGCCACCAACACAAAATACAATTCAACGTGCGCCGGTTGATGAATCTGCGCTTACGCTTCCATTGGACATCGGGGAACGCTATCGGGCAATACAGGTGATCCCAAATGAATTGATTACCTGCGAACTGCCCGTTATTTGGCAGGGCGAGCGTTTCGATCACGATGATGTCTGCAAAATTGCGGTCATGGAACGCTACGGTCATCAAAAACCGCCCGCCTTAGGTTTGCTACAAAACTTTGGCCTTAAACGCGGAGCCATGGCGGCAACCGTAAGCCATGATAGCCACAACATCGTGGTGATCGGTCATCATGCTCGCGATATGGCTATCGCCGTTAACCAGTTGATTTCACTAGGTGGCGGCTTATGCGTCGCCGATGAGGGCGAGGTAAAAAGTCACCTTTCGCTGCCTATTGCAGGCTTGATGAGTGACAAACCGGCAGCAGAGATCGCTGACGATATCACCCATCTGAAAAATGCCTGCCGCCGCTGTGGCGTGACGCTAAATGAGCCGTTTATTCAGATGGCGTTTTTATCTTTGCCGGTCATTCCTTCACTGAAATTAACCAGCTTAGGGTTGTTTGACGTCGATCGCTTCGCATTTACTGAGACTCGCTTTTCTGTCTTAAGCGATTAAACTGGGCACTGGTTTATCTCTGACGACGGCAGCGCTAGGCTGCCGCTTGCCATGAAAAACAAGGAAGCCCAATGACATCTATCAATTGTATTTTCTTCGACTGTGACGGCACGCTGGTTGATAGCGAATATCTGTGCAGCAAAGCTTACGTTCATATGTTCGCCCATTACGGTGTACATCTGTCATTGGATCGCGTTTTCAAGGAATTCAAAGGCGTTAAGCTCTACGAGATCATCGAGCGCATCAAACAAGAACATGCTTTCGAGTCCGATCGTGATGAAATGGAGCAAATTTACCGCGACGAAGTCGCTCGCCTCTTTACCACTGAGTTGAAGCCGATTCCCCATGCAGAATCGTTGCTGTCACAGATAACAGTGCCGATGTGCACCACGTCCAATGGACCGGTCAGCAAAATGCAGAACTCATTGGGCTCAACGGGAATGCTGGACTATTTTGGTGACCGACTCTACAGCGGCTACGATATTCAGAGCTGGAAGCCCGACCCTGACCTGATGTTCCACGCAGCCAAAGAGATGGGCGTCGATATTAAAGAGTGTATTTTAGTGGATGATTCACCATCAGGCGTGCAATCGGGTATCGCTGCCGGTATTCCGGTGTTCTACTACTGCGGCGACGCCCATAATCCAGTGATTGAGCATCCACTGGTGACCTCTTTTGACGATCTCAGCCTGCTGCCAGAGTTATGGCGTGAACGTGGTTGGTCATTGACCAAATAGTTTTAGCTTGCCGGTAACGCAGGTTTCAACAGCCACCAGCGGCGTTTTACTACGATATTTTGCGACGTAAAACGCCGACTTAGCTGGTTTGCTGCCACATCTAACGCAAGGCACATTACAAAATAGACACCTGCCACAAACATAAACACTTCCATCGGATACACCATGCTACGGTTATTAACCTGCGTGGCAAGGAACGTCAACTCGCTCACGCCCACGATATACGCCAGCGAAGTATCCTTAATTAATGAAATCCATTGATTGATAAATGATGGCACCATCATGCGCAGTGCCTGAGGCAACACCACATTGCCCAAAACCTGCCAGCGATTTAACCCCAGAGAAAGCCCAGCCTGCCATTGTCCACGCCCTACAGCGTGTATCCCAGCCGCAACGGCATGAGCCAGATAGGCTGAGGCGATCAATGCTAGCGCGCAAACCACCGTGGTGATCTCGGGGATATCAACGCCAAAGACGATCGGGAGAAGGAAGTAAGTCCAGAAGATCAGCATGATAACCGGAATAGCGCGGAAAAAACCCAGCACCGTTGCTAAGGCAGCACCCAGCCAACCCCGCGACATCGCCAAGCAAATCCCCAGCAGCGTGCCCAACACGGCAGAAATCAGCCCGGCAATCAGGCTCATTACCAGCGTTAACGCGGCACCGCCTAAGGGGCCATCGGGAAATTGCCCCCACAGCAGATAGCTGAGGTTATCGTGAATAACGGTGAAATCCATTCTAATAGCGCTCCTGCATCCGACGACGCTGCTGATACCACATACCCCAACCTTCCATCAGCGCAATAATTAAGACGTACAGTAGGGTCGCAACGCCAAACGCTTGGAATGTTTTTAGCGTTTCGGTCTCAACCTGCCGTGAAGCATACGAAAGCTCCGCCACACCGATGGCCATAGTTAATGAAGAGTTCTTGATGATATTCATGTACTGCCCTAATAGCGGCGGCATAGCAATCTTCACCGCCTGCGGCAGTACGACATAACGCATGCTCTGCCAAAGGCTAAGTCCTAGCGCCTGCGAGGCCTGTTTTTGCCCGCTTGCCACACCGCGAATTCCTGCGCGGATCTCTTCAGAAATAAACGCTGCGGAATACAGCGTCAGGCCAACTAAACCGGCCAAAAACTCAAACGACGGCCATGCGAGAGTCCATCCACCAATCACCCATTCATGCGGCGTATTTAGCCACTGCATCACAACGGACGGTAGAAGTTGTCCCGCACCGAAGTACCAGAAAAAGAGCTGAACCAGCAGCGGCGTGTTGCGAAAAACCGAGCTGTAGGCCACAACGGGCAAACTCAGCCAGCGCAGTGGACTATCACGCAACGCCGCTAATATCAGGCCAAGCAAGGTAGCAAGAACGACCGTACACGCTGATATAGCCAGCGTAATCAGAAACCCAGACCACAGCCATTGCAGATACTGCGGTGCCAGAATTACATCGTAAAAAGATTGTCCGTTCATCATGCTCACCGATCGCGATATTCCCAAACCACTTGGAATAGCCGCCTCGATAACAGCTATTCCAAGTCATACGGGAAATGCGACCACGCCTAGACACAGCAGCGCGGCCGCACTTATTCAGAATGGATTAGGACTTGCTGATATCAACAGGGCCAATTTTAAAATCACCACGTGGCTGGGCAGATTTTGTTTCTGGGCCAAACCAGCGATCGTAAATCTTCTCGGCCTGACCATCTTTCTCCAGACCTTCCAACACGGTATTCACTTTAGTCGTCAGACGATCTTCGCCTTTTGGCAAGCCAATGCCTTGATACTCTTTGGTGATGCTGAAAGGTGAGATTTCAAAATCCGCTTTTGCTGCTTCCGGTACGTTGGCTAGCAGCCCAACCAGCTTGGCATCGTCTTGGGTAATCGCCTGAACGTTGCCGTTTCTCAGTGCGGCAAATGCCAGCGGCGTGTCATCGTAGGAGATCACTTTAGCGGTTGGATATTTATCGCGTAGCGTAATTTCCTGCACGGTGCCTTTATCAGCGCCGATACGCAGCTTGGCGATATCGTCAGGCTGTTTCAGCACGCCTTTGTGGGCAATGAATTTTTGTCCTGTACGGAAATACGGCACGCTGAAATTCACCTCTTTGGCGCGCTCTGGCGTAATGGTGAAGTTCGCTGCGATCAAATCGACTTTTTTAGACGCTAACAGTGGGATTCGGTTAGCAGGGTTGGTAGCACGCAGTTCAACTTTCACGCCCAACGCTTTACCGATGGCATCGGCAACGTCTACGTCATAACCCACCAGCTTTTTGGTTTGTGGATCGACATAACCAAACGGCGGATTGCTATCAAAAACGGCGATACGTACAACGCCAGCTTTTTGAATATCATCGAGTTTATCGGCATGAGCCAAACCAGAAACAGCGGAAAGGCTGGCTAACAAGGACAGAACGAGAACGCGTTGCTTCATGGAAAAGCTCCTAAAGGTATTGTGCCCAGAAGTATGTTTTTGCGGCTTTATTTTTAGCGACAGGATTAAATTACGCTTAACCCACATAGAACTGGAAATACTATTAGAGGATATGGATAGATGAATTTGTTGTAAGAAGAAAAGCTGTGTTAGCCGAGTAGAGGAAAGAATATGTATGAGCGGTGTAATATTTCGTCCGCCAGCCAGCATGAGTACTTCCATGAAGCTATTGACGTAGGCGTCCGATGAGAGTCCCGTTGCGCGGGGACTCTCAACTCACGCGCTTTTTACCGCGCCGTTTGCCCGACCGGTCTCAGAGCGTACATCCTGTACGCCCTCGACCTGCCACCAGCATCCCTGCTGGCGGCTCTAAAATGCATTTCATCTAACACGTAAAAGACAAAAGAAGTTTTTGTCTTTTTGTTTTTTCAATTAGTGAAGACTTGGTTTTGACATTGACCTTTTCCGGCACGTTACCGAGCAGCCGAGTGAATCATGTAGGTTAGGATTCGGCGACAGGGATGTCGCCGAAAGAACGGAGGAGCCAGGATGGCGATTGCCGTTCGTTCCGTTAAAACCGAAATGATGAAATGAGGGCACCCGCACAGCGGGCTGTAGAGGTGGTGCCAAGCCGAGGCGTCGGAGGGCGGCGATTGAGCCCTCCGACACGGACGCGAACGCTGACATTACATATAAATGCAACGCTTCAAAGCGGACGTAACCCGACACTTCGGCATAAACAGGCGAACGAAACCTTACACAGCAGTTCGACCCCACCTTACATCAAGTCGGCTTATTCCCATCCTTCGCCAACAGCTGATCCAACTCATCACCGCCAAGGTGACGGAAATCCTGCCCTTTAATGAAGTAGAAAATAAACTCACAGATATTCTGGCAGCGGTCGCCAATACGCTCAATGGAACGCGCACAGAACAGCGCGGTGAGAACGCTTGGAATAGTGCGCGTGTCTTCCATCATGTAGGTCATCAGCTGGCGAACAATGCCTTCATATTCCTGATCTACCTTTTTATCTTCACGATAAATACGCACCGCTTCGTCCAGATCCATACGAGCGAACGCATCCAGCACGTCATGCAGCATCTGTACGGTGTGGCGACCCAGAGATTCTAGGCTAACCAACAGCGGTTGATGCTGATGCGAGAACTTCTCTAACGCCGTACGGCAAATTTTATCGGCTACATCACCAATACGCTCCAGTTCGGAGATCGTTTTGATGATCGCCATGACCAAACGTAAATCACTGGCGGTGGGCTGACGCTTAGCGATGATCTTCACGCAGGCCTCATCAATCGCCACTTCCATCATGTTAACTTTTTTATCGCCTTCAATAACGCGCTTAGCCAGCTCACCGTCTTGGTTGTGCATAGCGGTAATCGCATCTGAAAGCTGCTGTTCAACCATCCCACCCATGGTCATCACCTGAGTGCGGATGTGCTCCAGCTCGGCGTTAAACTGACCGGAAATATGTTTGTTTAGGTTTAAATTATCCATGATAAGTCCCGTAATCAGCCGTAACGGCCAGTGATGTAATCTTCCGTTTGCTTCTGCGCTGGAGAGGTAAACAGGGTGTCAGTATCGCTAAATTCAATCAGTTCGCCCAGATACATAAACGCGGTATGATCTGAACAACGGGCAGCCTGCTGCATGTTATGCGTTACGATCACCACCGTGTAGTCTTCTTTCAGTTCGGTGATCAGCTCTTCAATCTTGCTGGTGGAAATCGGATCCAACGCTGAGCAAGGCTCATCGAGCAATAACACTTCAGGGCGAATAGCAATTCCACGCGCAATACACAAACGCTGCTGCTGTCCACCAGACAGGCTGTAGCCGCTCTGATGAAGTTTATCTTTTGATTCGTTCCACAGCGCCGCTTTGGTTAATGCCCACTGGACGCGCTCATCCATCTCGGCACGCGACAGCTTTTCAAACAAACGCACGCCAAAGGCGATGTTATCGTAAATTGACATCGGGAAAGGCGTTGGCTTTTGGAATACCATGCCTACTTTGGCACGCAGCAGGGCGATATCTGAGTTATCAGTCAGAATATTGTGTCCATCAAGCAGGATTTCACCCTCTGCGCGCTGCTCAGGATAGAGCTGGAACATTTTGTTAAAGGTGCGCAGCAATGTAGATTTACCACAGCCCGACGGGCCGATAAACGCCGTTACCTTGTTCTTTTCGATATCCAGCGAAATATTCTTCAGCGCATGGAACTTGCCGTAGTAGAAGTTAAGATCGCGAACCTGGATTTTGCTGTTGGTCGTGTCTGTAACAATACTCATCTCTAATCTCTCTTTTTCACGACGCTGCTTTTCTTACCGATAAGCAACGCCTGCAATAATTAATGCTTTTTGTTAGCGCTTCTTCTGAGCAAAAACGACGCGCGCCAGAATGTTTAGCAGCAGAACACATAGGGTAATCAGTAATACCCCAGCCCAAGCCAGCTCTTGCCACTCGGCAAACGGGCTCATTGCAAACTTAAATATGGTGACCGGAAGGTTGGCAATCGGCTGCGACATATCGGTGCTCCAAAACTGGTTGGAGAGCGATGTAAACAGCAGCGGTGCAGTTTCACCGGCAATACGCGCAATCGCTAACAGCACGCCGGTTATGATGCCGGACACCGATGCTTTCAACGTGATAGCAGAGATCATCTTCCATTTTGGTGTTCCCAGCGCATAGGCCGCTTCACGCAGGCTATCGGGCACCAGTTTCAGCATATTTTCAGTAGTACGAATAACGATAGGGATCTGCAACAGCGCCAGCGCAATCACTCCCGCCCAGCCGGAGAAGTGCTGCATCTTGGCAACCACGATGGTGTAAACAAACAGTCCAACCACAATAGACGGCGCAGAGAGCAAGATGTCATTAATAAAGCGGATAAAATTCGCCAACCATCCTTTGCGACCATACTCAGCTAAATAGATACCGGCCATAATTCCGAGCGGTGTACCAATCACCGTCGCCCACAGGATGAGCAAACCTGAACCGGCAATGGCGTTAGCCAAACCACCGCCTTCACTGTTTGGCGGAGGTGTCATTTCGGTGAACAGCGCGATGGACATGCCATCAACGCCTTTCGTGATCGTCGAAAATAAAATCCACACCAGCCAGAACAGCCCAAAGGCCATCGTGACCATCGACAAAAACAGCGCAATGCGGTTTTTCTGACGACGCCACGCCTGCATTTTTCGGCGTGAACTGGCTAAAGCCTGTGCGTCATTCATATCAATCATCGCCATCTTAACGTCCCTCATTCTTATCAAGACGTAAAATCATCAGCTTGGACAACGCCAACACAATGAACGTGATAACAAACAGGATCAGGCCTAACTCCATCAGCGCCGCCGTATGCAGACCTGATTCGGCCTCAGCAAATTCATTCGCCAACGCAGAAGTAATGCTGTTCCCCGGCATAAACAGCGAAGCGCTGTCGAGCTGGTAGGTATTACCAATAACGAAGGTCACCGCCATGGTTTCACCTAGCGCACGTCCTAAACCCAGCATGATGCCGCCGATCACCCCATTTTTGGTGAACGGTAGAACGATGCGGCTCATCACTTCCCACGTCGTACAGCCAATGCCGTAGGCAGATTCTTTCATCATCACCGGCGTTTGCTCAAAAACGTCACGCATTACGGCGGCAATATAAGGAATGATCATGATGGCAAGAATCACACCGGCAGCCAAAATACCGATACCAAACGCAGGGCCAGCAAAGAGGTCACCCACAATCGGAATACCGGAAAGCACATCACCCACCGGGGTTTGGAAATATTCGGCAAACAGCGGAGCAAAAACAAACAGGCCCCACATGCCATAAACAATGCTCGGAATAGCGGCCAATAGCTCAATCGCAACACCCAGCGGGCGGCGCAGCCAGTTTGGCGCGAGTTCAGTAAGGAACAACGCGATCCCGAAGCTCACAGGAACGGCAATGACTAAGGCGATGATAGAGGTGACGATCGTGCCGTAAATCGGCACCAACGCACCAAACTGCTCCGCCGGTGCGTCCCACTCTTTGGACCACAGGAAGGCGAAGCCAAACTTCTGAATGCTCGGCAGCGACGCGATAAACAGCGAAACAATGATGCCGCCCAGCAACAATAGGGTAATCAGCGCTGCTAGTTTGACTAGAGCACCAAAGATAACGTCACCGTTTTTGCTCGGTGGTTTTATTTTTGATTCTTTCTTGGGCAATGAAGGCTTAGATAACGGATGATCAGCCATGTGATTCTCTTCTTAAACTAGAGTTCCGCTTCCAAAGCATCGGCTCTGGAAGCGGATGAAACATTAGTACAGCGCTTTACCTGAACTGTCTTTTACGTTGGTCTTCCATGCTGCACGGATTTGCTCAACGACAGCGCTAGGCAACGGTGCATAGTCCAAGGCGCTGGCTTCTTTGCCGCCATTTTTATAGGCCCAGTCGAAGAATTTCAGTACCGCAGTACCCTGCTCTGGTTTCTGCTGATCTTTATGCACCAGAATGAAGGTGGTGGAGCTGATAGGCCATGCATTAGCGCCTTTCTGGTTGGTCAGGTCTTGGGCGAAGGATTTACTCCAGTCAGCGCCTTTAGCAGCGTTGCTAAAGCTCTCTTCCGTTGGCAGAACAGCGTCGCCATCCGCAGAAATAAGCTTGGTATAGGCCAGCTTGCTTTGCTTAACGTAAGCGTACTCAACGTAGCCAATAGAACCTGGCAGACGCTGGATGAACGCAGCAACGCCGTCGTTACCTTTGCCGCCCAAACCGGTTGGCCAATTAACGGTAGAACCTGCACCAACTTTAGATTTCCAATCTGGGTTTACTTTCGCCAGATAGTTGGTGAAGACGTAAGAAGTGCCAGAGCCATCAGCGCGGCGAACCACGGCAATATTAGTATCTGGTAGTTTTAAACCTGGGTTTAATTTGGTGATCGCTGGATCATTCCATTTTTTGATGTTGCCCAGATAGATATCACCCAGAGTTTTGCCATCCAGCGTCAGTTCGCCAGATTTCAATCCCGGAATATTCACCGCCAGCACCACACCACCGATAACGGTTGGGAACTGGAACAGACCGTCTGCGGCCAGTTTTTCATCGGTCAGAGGCGCATCAGATGCACCGAAATCAACGGTGTTAGCAATGATTTGCTTAACGCCGCCGGAAGAACCAATACCTTGATAGTTAACTTTGTTACCGGTTTCTTTCTGATAGGTATCTGCCCACTTAGCATAAACAGGCGCGGGGAAAGTCGCACCGGCACCGGTCAAGCTGGTCGCAGCGAATGCAGACATTGTAGTCAGAGAGCAAGTTGCAGCAACAATGGCAGCAACAGTCTTATGGGTAACCATTTTTTTAGTGACAACCAAGGAACGCATCGGCTTCATATTCCCTCCACAGGGAGTGTTATTCATCAGCATCAGTGTGAACAATCAAGTTTAAGTATGGTGCAGGAGGGAAAATAAGGCAGTTTGATGACAGTAAAATGTATGGAATATGACAGTTTTATTACAAATGAAATGTTTGTTGGCGGAGAAAAATGAAAAAGCCCCGCGAACGGGGCTTAGAGATGGGGTTACTCAACGGTTACCGATTTAGCCAGATTTCGTGGCTGATCGACATCAGTGCCTTTGATGAGCGCCACATGATACGAAAGCAGCTGAAGCGGAACGGTATAGAAGATCGGTGCAATGACCTCTTCTACGTGCGGCAGAGAAATAATGCGCATCCCTTCGCTATCGGTGAAACCAGCGTCTTTATCGGCAAAGACATACAGCAAACCGCCGCGCGCGCGAACTTCTTCAATATTGGATTTCAATTTTTCCAACAGTTCGTTGTTTGGCGCAATCACAACCACCGGCATATCGGCATCAATCAGCGCCAGTGGCCCGTGTTTGAGTTCACCAGCCGCATAGGCTTCTGCATGAATATAGGAGATCTCTTTAAGCTTCAGAGCCCCTTCCATTGCGATGGGATACTGATCGCCACGACCGAGGAATAGGGCATGCTGCTTATCCATGAAATCTTCGGCCAGTTCTTCAATGCCCTGATCCATTGATAACATCTGTTCAATACGCGCAGGCAGTGCTTGAAGGGCGTGAACGATATCGTGCTCAACCTGTTCAGGCATCGCATGCAGGCGGCCAATACGCGCCACCAGCATCAGCAAAACGGTTAACTGAGTGGTAAACGCTTTGGTTGACGCAACGCCGATTTCTGTTCCCGCTTTGGTCATCAGAGCCAAATCAGATTCACGCACCAGCGACGAGCTGGCTACGTTACAGATAGCCAACGAGCCTAAATAGCCAATCTCTTTGGACAAACGTAAAGCCGCTAGCGTATCCGCCGTTTCACCCGACTGAGATAACGTAATGATCAGGCTGTTTTTGCGTACCGCAGACTTGCGATAGCGGAATTCAGAAGCAATCTCCACGTCGCAAGGCACACCGGCCAGAGATTCAAACCAATAGCGCGCCACCATACCCGAGTGGTATGAAGTCCCACAGGCGATAATCTGGATGTGCTCAACCTTCGCCAGCAGCGTATCGGCTTTCTCTCCGAGTTCACTCAGATCCACTTTGCCGTGGCTAAAACGCCCTTCAAGGGTATTTTTGATGGCTAGCGGCTGTTCGTAGATCTCTTTTTGCATGTAGTGGCGATATGCGCCTTTGTCACCCGCGTCATATTGCACGTTGGATTCAATTTCTGCGCGTTCAACGGCATTGCCTTCTTTATCAAAGATCTTCACCGTGCGGCGGGTCACTTCAGCAATATCACCCTCTTCCAAGAAGATAAAACGGCGGGTCACAGGCAACAGTGCCAGCTGATCGGAGGCAATAAAGTTTTCGCCCATCCCGCAACCAATTACCAGCGGGCTGCCAGAGCGAGCGGTGACCAGTACATCGGGATGGCGGGCATCCATCACGACGGTACCGTAAGCACCGCGCAGCTGTGGGATAACGCGTTGAACAACTTCTAGTAGCGAGCCACCTGCCTGTTGCTGCTCCCAATGGGTGAGATGCGCGATCACTTCGGTGTCAGTTTCAGACGTAAAGTGATAGCCACGCTCAATCAGCAACGCACGAAGAGATTCGTAGTTTTCGATAATACCGTTGTGTACCACTGCAATATGTTCAGAAACATGCGGGTGCGCATTATGTTCGGTGGGTTCACCGTGTGTTGCCCAGCGAGTATGCGCAATACCGGTTCCACCGGTCATTGGGCTTTCCGCTACGGCATCACTGAGAGCCTGTACCTTTCCGACGCGGCGGATACGCTGCATATGCCCCTGATGATCAACAACCGCCAGACCCGCAGAATCATAACCACGGTATTCTAAACGACGCAGACCTTCTAACAGGATTTCTGCAATATCACGCTGCGCAACTGCGCCAACAATTCCACACATAGTGTTTGATTCCTATAACAAGAACAGCCTTTCGTTAGCTGTTCTGTCGATGTCCGTACGATCTGATTTGGTGCCCCGAGCCTGTAGAGATTGGGGCGATTCCCCTATGGGGATATTATTGTTTACTGCTTATTTTGTTCTGTGCCTTGATAAACAAGGCACAGTGCAAAATAGATTACCAATGTAATCATCAACCGGATTTAACGGGGATAACCTATCTTATTTAGCAGCTATTTCTTTACTGGGCGCTTCCAGCCTTGGATATGCGTTTGCTTAACGCGGCTTAAAACCAGCTCTTTTTCCGCCACGTTTTTCGTTACGGTGGTGCCCGCAGCAATAGTGACACCGTTGCCAATGGTGACTGGAGCCACCAGCTGAGTATCAGAACCCACAAACACATCGTCACCGATAATGGTCTTGAATTTATTGGCGCCATCGTAGTTACAGGTGATCGTACCCGCACCAATGTTCACGTTGTCGCCAATCTCCGCATCGCCTAAGTAGGAAAGGTGTCCCGCTTTGGAGCCTTTGCCCAAGCGCGCTTTCTTCATCTCTACGAAGTTGCCAACATGCGCTTTTTCAGCCAAATCCGCACCTGGACGCAGGCGAGCAAATGGCCCCACGGTACATTCCGTCGCTAAAGTAGAGTTTTCAATCACGGTATAAGGGCTAATTTCGCAATCATCGCCGATAACGCAGTCTTTCAGCACACAGCCAGTGCCGATGCGCACGCGATCGCCTAGCTTAACGGTACCTTCGATAATCACGTTAGTATCAATGGAGATATCGCGACCATGGATCAGTTCACCGCGCAGATCGAAACGAGCAGGATCAAGCAGCATCACGCCAGCTAACAGCAACTTCTGCGCCTGTTCAGATTGATATTCACGCTCTAATGCTGACAGTTGCAGACGGTTATTAACGCCCTCAACCTCACTCAAACGGTCAGGATGAACCGCTTCGATACGGTGACCTTCCTGATGCGCTAACGCGATGATGTCAGTGATGTAATATTCACCCTGCGCGTTATTGTTGTTGAGTTTGCCTAACCAACGCTTTAGATCGCGACCGCTAGCAACCAGAATGCCGGTGTTGATTTCATTGATTTTATGCTGCTCTGCCGTGGCATCTTTGTGTTCAACAATGCCCACAACGTTGTCGTTTTCGCGCACGATGCGGCCATAGCCTGTAGGATTCGCAAGCTTAACGGTCAGCAAACCAATACCACCTTGCGGCTTAGCGGCTAACAAGCGTTGTAGAGTTTCACCGGAAATAAGTGGCACATCGCCGTACAGCATCAACACATCTTCATCATCAGAAAAATGTGGCGCCGCTTGTTGCATCGCATGCCCGGTACCCAGCTGTTCGGCCTGTAATACCCAGTTCAGCGGCTGGTCTGACAGTTTTTCTTTTAACAGATCTCCACCATGGCCATAAACCAGATGCACGTTCTGTGCGCCTAACTTTAAAGCCGTATCGATGACATGCTGAACCATTGGCTTTCCAGCCAGAGGATGAAGCACTTTAGGAAGATCGGAATACATACGAGTACCCTTGCCTGCGGCAAGAATAACAACGCTTAAAGAACTGTTAGACATAAGCAACCTGATTCATTCAAATTGATGGGCAAAGTAAACCTGTTTGGTAACAGAATTACTACATATTTCTCAGCACAAAACTTTCGCAAGCCACGCTGGCTGCGGAATAGACACATAATAAATAACAGCGGGCAGAATGGGAAAATATGTCTGCGAACAGAGACAAATAATAGGTTAATTGCACAACGTTTAGGCGAGATTTGCTCTGGGGAAAGTCTTATTTTCAGAATAAAAAAAAGCGGCCTTTCAGCCGCTTTTTATTTGGAGTCTGCTTACATCGCTTTCTTGGTCAATTCGATAACGCGAAGTTTCGCGATCGCTTTGGACAATTCCGCTGATGCCTGAGCATAGTCAACATCGCCGTGCGAGTTATTGATGTGTTCTTCCGCTTTACGCTTAGATTCCATCGCTCGCGCCTCGTCGAGGTCTTGACCACGAATGGCGGTATCTGCCAACACGGTTACCGAGCTCGGCTGTACCTCAAGGATACCGCCGGACAGGTAGATGAACTCTTCTTCACCATGCTGTTTAACAATACGCACCATGCCAGGCTTAATGGCAGTAAGCAGCGGGGCGTGACCAGGGAAAACCCCTAGCTCACCTTCACTACCTGTCACCTGGATTTTCTGTACCAGCCCAGAGAACATTTTCTGCTCTGCGCTGACAACGTCCAGATGGTAAGTCATAGCCATATCAACCTCCTCTCAAGGCGTTACAGTTTCTTGGCTTTTTCCACTGCTTCTTCAATGGTGCCAACCATGTAGAACGCCTGCTCTGGCAGATGATCGTAATCACCATCCAGAATGCCTTTGAAACCACGAATGGTATCTTTCAGCGAGACGAACTTGCCCGGAGAACCGGTAAAGACTTCAGCAACGAAGAATGGCTGTGACAGGAAACGTTGGATTTTACGCGCACGAGCAACGACCAGTTTGTCGTCTTCGGACAGTTCGTCCATACCCAGAATCGCGATGATATCTTTCAGTTCCTGATAACGTTGCAGAATAGACTGCACGCCACGTGCCACGTCGTAGTGTTCCTGACCCACAACCAGTGGATCCAGCTGACGGCTGGTGGAATCCAGCGGGTCAACGGCTGGGTAGATACCCAGAGAAGCGATCTGACGGCTCAGTACCACGGTTGCGTCCAAGTGAGCAAAGGTGGTTGCTGGTGATGGGTCAGTCAAGTCATCCGCAGGTACGTAAACGGCCTGAACAGAGGTGATTGAACCCGTTTTGGTCGAGGTGATACGTTCTTGCAGAACACCCATCTCTTCCGCCAGCGTTGGCTGATAACCTACCGCAGAAGGCATACGACCCAACAGTGCAGATACTTCGGTACCGGCCAAGGTATAACGGTAGATGTTATCGATGAACAGCAGTACGTCACGACCTTCGTCACGGAACTTCTCAGCCATAGTCAGACCGGTCAGCGCAACGCGCAGACGGTTTCCTGGTGGCTCGTTCATCTGGCCATAAACCAGTGATACTTTGTCCAATACGTTGGAGTCGGTCATTTCGTGGTAGAAGTCGTTACCCTCACGAGTACGTTCACCCACGCCAGCAAATACAGAGTAACCTGAGTGCTCGATCGCGATGTTACGGATCAGCTCCATCATGTTTACTGTTTTACCAACACCCGCACCACCGAACAGACCAACTTTACCGCCCTTAGCGAACGGACAAATCAGGTCCATTACCTTGATACCAGTTTCCAGCAGTTCTTGCGAGTTAGACAGTTCTTCGTAGCTTGGAGCTTCACGGTGAATAGCCCAGCGATCTTCTTCGCCGATATCACCCTTCATATCAATTGGCTCACCCAGTACGTTCATAATGCGGCCTAAGGTCGCTTTACCTACTGGGACTTCAATCGGGTGCTCCAGGTCAACAACGTCCAGTCCGCGACGCAGACCGTCAGAAGTACCCATAGCGATACAGCGTACAACGCCGCCGCCTAGCTGCTGCTGAACTTCCAGTACCAGTTTAGTGGCACCGCCTTTCACCTCAAGTGCGTTATACACTTTAGGCACGGCATCTTGCGGGAACTCGACGTCCACCACAGCGCCGATAACCTGGATAATCTTTCCAGTAGCCATCTTGAATCCTCTACGTAATTCGTAAAACCTAGCTTAAACCGCGGAGGCTCCACCGACGATCTCGGTGAGCTCTTGGGTAATGCTGGCCTGACGAGCTTTGTTGTATACCAACTGCAGCTCTTTGATCAGGCTACCGCCGTTATCAGTTGCGGCTTTCATCGCAACCATTCGAGCGGCCTGCTCACTGGCCAGGTTTTCCACGACGCCCTGATAAACCTGAGATTCCACATAACGACGCAGCAAGGTATCCAGCAGCGCCTTAGGATCGGGTTCGTACAGGTAATCCCATGATTTCTTCTTCAACTCGCTATCATCAGACGGTGGCAGCGGCAACAGCTGAAGGATCTGAGGTTCTTGAGACATGGTATTGATGAACTTGTTGCTCACCACATACAGTTTGTCCAGACGCCCTTCATCATAAGCCTGCAACATCACTTTTACCGGCCCAATCAATTCAGACAGGGAAGGGTGGTCACCCATACCGGTTACCTGTGCAACGATATTACCGCCCACAGAACCAAAGAAAGATGCTGCTTTGGAACCAATCAGCGCGAGATCAACTTCAACGCTTTTTTCGTTCCAGCTTTTCATATCCGTCAGCAGTTTTTTGAACAGGTTAATGTTCAAGCCACCACACAGACCACGGTCGGTAGAAACCACCAGATACCCCACGCGCTTAACGTCGCGCTCTTCCAGGTACGGGTGTTTATATTCCAGATTACCAAGGGCAAGGTGACCAATCACTTTGCGCATGGTTTCTGCATAAGGACGGCTGGCCGCCATGCGATCCTGCGTTTTACGCATTTTGGAGGCGGCGACCATTTCCATCGCTTTAGTGATCTTTTGCGTGTTTTGGACGCTTGCGATCTTACTACGTATCTCTTTTGCGCCGGCCATCTCTGCTTCTCCTCAAGACCTTACGGCCCGACAGCATTCTTTAACGAAAACCATCAGGCCGTAACGGTATTACCAGGACTGGGTTGCCTTGAAGGTATCGAGGATGCCTTTCAGCTTGCCCTCGATCTCGTCATTGTAAGCACCAGTTTGGTTGATTTGTTGCATCAGGTCAGCGTGCTCACGTTCAACGTAAGCCATCAGAGCAGCTTCAAAGCTGCCGATCTTAGCCAGTTCAACGTCTTCCAGATAGCCACGTTCAGCTGCAAACAGAACCAGAGACTGCTCTGCAACCGACATCGGTGCATACTGTTTCTGTTTCAGTAACTCGGTCACTTTCTGACCGTGGTTCAGCTGTTTACGGGTTGCATCATCCAGATCGGATGCGAACTGAGAGAACGCAGCCAGTTCACGATACTGTGCCAGTGCGGTACGAATACCACCGGACAGTTTTTTCATGATCTTGGTCTGAGCAGCACCACCAACACGGGATACAGAGATACCCGGGTTTACCGCAGGACGAATACCGGCGTTAAACAGGTTAGATTCCAAGAAGATCTGACCATCGGTAATCGAAATTACGTTGGTCGGAACGAACGCAGAAACGTCACCCGCCTGAGTTTCAATGATCGGCAGAGCCGTCAGTGAACCGGTAGCGCCTTTTACTTCACCCTTAGTGAAAGCTTCTACGTAATCGGCGTTAACACGCGCAGCACGTTCCAGCAAACGGGAGTGGAGATAGAAGACGTCGCCTGGGAATGCTTCACGACCTGGTGGACGACGAAGCAGCAGGGAAATCTGACGGTAAGCAACCGCTTGTTTAGACAGGTCATCATAAATGATAAGCGAGTCTTCACCACGGTCACGGAAGTATTCGCCCATCGCACAACCGGCATACGGAGCCAGGTATTGCAGCGCAGCAGACTCAGAAGCAGATGCAACAACAACAATGGTGTTAGCCAGTGCGCCGTGCTCTTCCAGTTTGCGAACGACGTTTGCGATAGTCGAAGCTTTCTGACCGATAGCGACATAAATACATTTGATGCCGGAATCACGCTGGTTAATGATGGCGTCAACTGCCAGAGCGGTTTTACCGGTCTGACGGTCACCGATCACCAGTTCACGCTGACCACGACCGATTGGGATCATGGCATCAACGGACTTATAACCAGTCTGTACAGGCTGATCAACGGATTGGCGTTCGATAACGCCCGGTGCGATAGCTTCAACGGCAGAGAAGCCGTCGTTGTCTACAGGACCTTTACCATCGATAGGTTCACCCAAGGTGTTAACCACGCGACCTAACAGGCCACGACCAACCGGTACTTCCAGAATACGGCCAGTACACTTAACTTTCATGCCTTCGGCTAAGTCAGCGTATGGACCCATAACTACCGCACCAACAGAGTCGCGCTCTAGGTTCAGTGCGATAGCGTAGCGGTTGCCTGGCAGCGCGATCATCTCGCCCTGCATAACATCCGCCAGACCATGAACACGGATAATACCGTCGCTCACGGACACAATAGTACCTTCGTTGTGAGCTTCGCTCACCACATTGAACTGAGCAATGCGCTGCTTGATCAGTTCGCTGATTTCGGTGGAATTCAGTTGCATGCTCCAGTCCCCTTAAGACTGCAAGACGTCTGCCAAGCGTTCCAGACGACTGCGAATACTGCCGTCGATCACTAGGTCGCCAGCGCGAATAACCACGCCAGCCATGACAGACTTATCAATTTTGCAATTCAGCTTCACTTTACGTGACAGACGTTTTTCCATCGCGGCACTGATTTTATTCAGTTGCTCATCGCTTAAAGTTGCTGCTGAAGTAACTTCCACGTCAACCGTGGCCTCCAGCGCATCGCGCAGCGTATTAAATTGCTGCAACACCTCAGGAAGAACTAATAAACGTCCGTTCTCAGCCATCACTTTAATAAAGTTCTGGCCGGATTCATCGAGCTGATCACCACACAATTCAATGAACAGGTTGGATAATGTTTCCGGTGCTAATGCACCAGAAAGCATTTCAGCCACGTTCTCGTTGCGGGTCACCTCAGCGCAGAACGCTAGCATTTGCTGCCAACGGTCTACGTTCTGGTGCTCAACGGCAAAGTCAAAAGCTGCTTTGGCGTAGGGGCGAGCTACCGTGATAAATTCAGACATCAGCCCCTCCCTCCTTACAGTTCAGCGACCAGTTTATCAACGATGTCGCTGTTAGCAGCTTCATCCACGGAACGTTCGATAATTTTCTCGGCACCAGCAATAGCCAACGTAGCAACTTGCTTACGCAGCTCTTCACGAGCGCGTTTACGTTCTGCGTCGATTTCAGCCTGCGCCTGCGCCACGATTTTGTTACGTTCCTGCTCAGCTTCTACTTTAGCTTCGTCGATGATTTGAGCTTTGCGTTTGTTCGCTTGTTCAATAATCACCTGAGCGTCGGCTTTAGCTTTTTTCAGCTGGTCGGTCGCATTGGCTTGAGCTAAGTCCAAATCTTTCTTCGCACGTTCTGCACTTGAGAGGCCGTCAGCAATTTCTTTTTGACGTTTCTCGATGGCATCCATAATTGGAGGCCATACATACTTCATGCAGAACCATACGAACAAAATGAACGCGATGGCCTGGCCGAGGATTGTTGCGTTAAGATTCACAGCACAATGCCTCTTAAATAGTTAATTGGTATGTGTTTCTTTACGGTAGAAGAGCCAAGGCTCTTTTACGCGACAGCAAACATGACGTACAGACCCAGACCAACAGCGATCATTGGGATAGCATCCACCAGACCCATAACGATAAAGAACTGTGTACGCAGCAGAGGAATCAGGTCAGGTTGGCGTGCAGCGCCTTCCAGGAATTTACCACCCAGGATGCCGATACCGATCGCAGCACCGATTGCCGCTAAACCCATCATCACAGCGGCAGCCATGTACAGCAGATCCATACTCAGGTTTTCCATGACAGTCTCCAGTTTCTTTCAGTTTAAACGCAGTAGTGTTATTAAAAATATCAGTGCTCTTCAGACGCCATCGAGAGATAGACGATCGTCAGAACCATGAAGATAAAGGCTTGCAGCGTAATAATCAGGATGTGGAAGATAGCCCATGGAACATTGAGCACCCACTGTGACCACCACGGCAACAGACCGGCAATCAGGATGAAAATCAGCTCGCCGGCATACATGTTACCGAACAGTCGCAAACCCAGTGAAACCGGCTTAGACAACAGGCTGACGCCTTCCAGAATAAGGTTGATTGGAATAAATACAGGATGATTGAACGGCTGCATGGTCAGTTCTTTAACGAACCCACCGACACCTTTCATCTTAATGCTGTAGAACAGAATCAGGATAAATACGCCCAGCGCCATCGACAACGTAACGTTTACGTCAGCCGTAGGTACAACACGCAGCGCTGGTAAACCAAGGATATGCTCACCGATGTAAGGCAAGAAATCGATTGGCAGCAAGTCCATCAGGTTCATCAGGAAAACCCAAACAAACACGGTCAGAGCCAGAGGGGCAATAACCTTGCTTTTACCGTGATACATGTCGCGCACGCTGCTATCGACGAAGCCGACAACCAGTTCAACCGCACACTGTAATTTACCCGGAACACCGCTAGTCGCGTTTTTAGCCACTTTGCGGAAGATAACCAAGAAGAGTAGGCCGAGGACAACGGAGAAAAACATTGAGTCAATGTTGATCGACCAGAATCCCGTCCCGATCTGAAGCTGTGTCAGATGGTGACCGATATACTCTTGTGGCGTAGAGATTTCTCCTGCAGACATGATGCCTCTTACCCTTTAAGTAGTTAAGTACGGTAACTGTTTTAATTTAAGGCCGTTTTACAACAGGTCAGCTATTGCGACCTATTATTGCTGGTGCCACGATCTGAACAACCAACACAGCGATATAAGTCAGGCCAAGCGGGAATAACGCCGCCTTAAACCACCCCAGTGACACGATCATAAGAACAATCGTGCTGACGACCTTTAACGCCTCACCAATAGCAAAAGACCATGCTACTCGGCCTCCTGCTGGAGTATGAGCTTGATGACGCAAAGCAAACAGCATGAAAACGACGCTAGGCAACCACGCTGACAAGCCACCGAGAACGGCTGAAAAACCCCAGCTTATCTCTTTAGCTGAAAAGCCGATGCCGAACAGAACAAAAGTCAGTAACTGCAGAGCCAGTAATTTTCGCGCTGCCTTGCCGCTATAAAGCGTTACAGACATGACGTTTGCTCTCTCCGTACCCCTCTGGGGGTATGCTGATTGAGTGACGTAATAAAACTGCCTTTACGAGGCCGAGTCAAGCTAGAAAAACGAGCAAATTATACGGTGCACAACAACAAATTCAATGGATAAGTAGCGAAAAAGTGAATAATAAATTAAATACTTTCACCTTTTAAGGACAATCGCTAAGAATTGTCAGAATACCATATCTCATTGCTTTGTCCGACAATTCCACCGTTACAATATATGAGCGATCACAGATCACAAAAGTAAAAACAGAGAAGTCTTATATACCATGTGGTCTTTACTGTGTTTTAGCTAAATGAGCGCTTTAATTTATTTAAAATCATAAAGTTAAAAATTAAAACTTTAGGCTTCATTTCACAAACCAGAAATAAACATATTATTGACAAACTAGACATCTTTAATTGTTTATTTCTACCTTTAATCCAACTAGAAATAACGCATTTAATTCATTCGAATGCTAAACATACAGTGCGTTCGGTAAGAATATCGTCTTTTAATAGCGCTAATTGTGAAATAAAAGTAAAAAAACAAACCCCATCAGGCTAATAATTTAGCTATTCAATGATTAGTTCTCAGCCGTAACTTTTTTAACTTTTTTTGACAAAAGGCAAAATTAGTTTGCCTTAAGAATAACCAAATGCCTTTCACCATCAAGAGTAGGCACATGTAACCGCTCAACGGACACCAGCTCAATGCCCGAAGGTAACTGCGCCAGTTCGTCATCAGGGCGAACCCCCTTCAACGCATAAAAGCGGCCAGTCTCTGCCTTTGGCAAATGGTGACACCAAGAAATCATATCCTGCAGAGAGGCAAATGCGCGACTAATAACGCCGTCAAACGGTGGCTCTGCGGGGAACTCTTCAACTCGGCTTTGTACCGGCTCGATGTTAGTCAGCTTCAGCTCATGCTGTACCTGACGAAGAAAACGCACGCGCTTACCTAAGCTATCGAGGAGAGTAAAATGAGAATCTGGACGAACAATGGCCAGCGGGATCCCAGGAAGACCAGGGCCAGTGCCAACATCAATAAAGCGGTCGCCTTTTAGGAAAGGGTTAACCACGATGCTGTCGAGAATATGGCGAACTAACATCTCTTTAGGATCGCGGACAGAAGTCAGGTTATAGGCCTTATTCCACTTATCCAACAAACCAACATACCCTAATAGCTGTTGTTTTTGCTGATCGGTTAGCGAAATTCCAGCTTTAGCTAGCAGAGTATCGAGTTGTTTTTGCACTGAAGAATCCTCGGTCAAACATGGGCATCAGCCTTAAAAGGCCCAGCCCAGTATGATGCAGTTAAATCGGAACAGAGTGAAGCATAGCAATAAAAAAACCGCACTGTTTGGTGCGGTTTTAGACAGATTTAAGCGCTACGTCGCAGTAAGCCCTGTTTTTTCAGCCAAATCAGCAAAATTGAGATGGCGGCAGGCGTTATTCCAGAAATACGTGATGCCTGACCAATTGAACTTGGTTTGTGATCGTTAAGCTTCGCAATGACTTCATTCGACAGCCCAGAAACCAGCGAATAATCCAAGTCAGCCGGCAACAACGTATTTTCGTTACGCAGGTGTTTTTCAATCTCTTCCTGCTGACGAGCAATGTAGCCTTCGTATTTCACTTGGATCTCGACCTGCTCAGACGCTTTTTCGTCTTCCAAGCCAGGTGCAAACTGAGCAAGCTTGGTCAGTTTGGCATAATCGATCTCAGGACGACGCAGCAGATCTTCACCGTTAGCTTCACGGGAAAGAGGCGCTTTTAGGATTTCATTCAGCGGAGCAACATGCTCAGAGTTTGGATGAACCCAAATATCACGCAGGCGCTGACGTTCGCGCTCAATATTTTCAAGCTTCTGATTGAAGTGAGCCCAACGTACATCATCAACTAAGCCAAGTTCACGACCGATAGCTGTTAAACGCAAATCAGCGTTGTCTTCACGCAGCATCAAGCGATATTCCGCGCGAGAGGTAAACATGCGATACGGTTCTTTGGTACCCAAAGTACACAGGTCGTCCACCAGCACGCCAAGATAGGCCTGATCGCGACGCGGTGACCAACCTTCATCTTCGTTAGCAAAGCGCCCCGCATTCAGACCTGCCAATAGCCCCTGAGCTGCAGCCTCTTCATAGCCGGTCGTGCCGTTGATCTGCCCAGCAAAGAACAAACCTTGGATATGTTTGCTTTCCAGCGTTGGTTTCAAATCACGTGGATCGAAGAAATCATACTCAATGGCGTAGCCAGGACGAACAATTCGCGCGTTTTCCATACCTTCCATTGAGCGAACAATTTGCATTTGAACGTCAAATGGCAAACTGGTTGAAATCCCGTTTGGATAAATTTCGTTGCTGGTTAGCCCTTCAGGCTCCAGGAAGATCTGATGAGCATTACGATCGGCAAAGCGCATAACTTTGTCTTCGATCGATGGGCAATATCGTGGCCCGATCCCTTCGATGATCCCGGCATACATTGGGCTACGATCCAAATTATTACGGATCACATCATGAGTGCGTTCGTTGGTATGCGTGATGTAACACGGCATTTGTTCTGGGTGCTGAGAAGCATTACCCATAAACGAGAATACTGGAGACGGATTATCACCATACTGGGGTGCTAACACGCTGAAATCGATAGTTCTGGCATCAATACGCGGTGGTGTTCCCGTTTTTAGACGGTTAACGCGCAGTGGTAATTCACGTAGACGACGAGAAAGGGCGATAGCAGGAGGATCGCCAGCACGGCCACCGCTGTAATTTTCTAGACCAATGTGGATCTTTCCATCAAGGAAGGTTCCAACGGTCAATACGACGGCCTTAGCACGGAATTTTAAGCCCATTTGGGTTACCGCACCAACCACACGATCGTTCTCGACAATCAGATCTTCAACCGCTTGTTGGAAGATCATCAGGTTGGGCTGGTTTTCCAATGCGGTGCGTACCGCTTGGCGATACAGAACACGGTCTGCCTGAGCGCGAGTAGCTCGAACGGCTGGGCCTTTGCTGCTGTTTAGTATCCTAAACTGAATGCCGCCGTGGTCAATTGCGGTCGCCATTAAGCCGCCTAACGCATCGACTTCTTTAACCAGATGTCCCTTTCCGATACCACCAATCGCCGGGTTACAAGACATTTGTCCAAGCGTATCAATGTTATGCGTTAATAATAAAGTTTGTCGCCCCATTCTAGCGGACGCCATTGCAGCTTCTGTGCCTGCATGGCCACCACCGATAATGATGACGTCAAAGATATCTGGATAAAACATGGTACTGCACCTCGCGAAGACCGGAAGGCTATGAACGATCGTTTTTGCCTTGGGGTGGGGATTCTACTCAAGTTTAGAGGAAGGTCAAACGGGTAGGAGAATCACTAAGTATTAAAAAGATCTTTTTATTTAAGGATCTCTTTATTAGATCTTACTACTAGGATCGCGATCCTCTGTGGATAAGCCTAATTTCAACATTAAGATCAATATCCTATCAAGGATCATTGGTTGTGGATGATCGGTGATCCCATTCCGTATAAGCTGGGATCTAAATGGCACTTTATACACAGGCTGAAAAACGTACTCCGGTTGTTATTGGGATAACTACCGGTTATCAGACCCTTTTAAGCATACTTATCCACATACCGATCGCACAATTTGTACGCTTAATTGATAACTTTGACCCATTTCGTGAGCCAAATCTCAGCGGGATCCTCTGGAATATCGTGTTTGGTAATATCGATCTCCAGCATATCGCCGATCCGCTGAGCGCCAAACGCGATCAAAATACGATCGACAGTTTTGATCCCTCCACAGAAGGTGTCGTATTCACTACTACCGAGACCCATTGCGCCAAAACGAACCTGAGTAAGATCCGGCTGCTGTGTTTCAATCTGTTCGAATAAAGGTTGGAGGTTATCGGGAAGCTCACCAGCACCATGCGTTGACGTCACAACCAGCCAAATACCTTGCATGGGAACTTCATCGAGTTCTGGGCCATGCAGTATCTCTGTGGAATAGCCCTGTTCTTCCAGCTTTTCAGCCAGGTGTTCAGCAACATATTCGGCGCTACCTAAGGTGCTGCCACTGATGAGAGTAATATCAGCCATAATGATCCCAACCTTTATAAAGGCGGCTATTGTACGCCGGGAAAGGGCTGGGATCTACCTGTGGATAATGTGGGTATGAAAGAAAATAACTTAGGGCGTAATATCGCGCATGATGGGATTCTGCAAGGAGATCAGCGTTTCCGTAGATTGGATCTCGTCGATGGTCTGGATCTTGTTGATAAGTACGTGTTGTAGCGCATCAATTGATCGTGTCATAACCTTAATAAAGATGCTGTAGTGCCCCGTTGTGTAATAGGCTTCAACCACTTCTTCTAAACTCTCCAACCGTGCTAATGCAGATGGATAGTCTTTGGCACTTTTCAAAATGATGCCTATAAAGCAGCAAACATCGTAGCCCAGCTTCTTTGGGCTCACCTGTATACAGGCTCCGGTAATAATTCCCGCCTGCTTCATTTTCTCCACGCGAACATGAATGGTGCCTGGACTCACGTTGAAGACTTTGGCTAATTCAGCGTATGGCGTGCGCGCATTTTCCATTAAAGCGTTAAGAATGCCGCGATCGAGATTATCGATCTGGTAAATTTCTGCCAATTTATCACCTCTTTTTTAGCGATTAGTTATTTTTAACGGGTTAAAAATGATGGAATAAAACCTAAAAGGCAATATTTATTGTTGGATATTGAATCATGATGCCATTCTGTTGCTTAATCTGTTTTAACAAAGACAGGTTAATGTGAGAACGGCAATGAAAAAACAATTTATACAAAAACAACAACAAATCAGCTTCGTGAAATCTTCCTTCTCTCGCCAACTGGAAAAACAGCTTGGTTTAATTGAAGTTCAAGCGCCTATTCTGAGCCGCTTAGGTGATGGTACTCAGGATAACCTGTCTGGCAGTGAAAAAGCGGTACAGGTAAAAGTGAAGACGTTGCCGCAAGATACGTTTGAAGTTGTGCATTCTCTGGCTAAATGGAAACGTAAAACCTTGGGTATGCATGATTTTGGCCCAGGTGAAGGCTTATACACCCACATGAAAGCGCTGCGCCCAGACGAAGACCGTCTGACGCCAATCCACTCGGTTTTCGTTGACCAGTGGGATTGGGAACGCGTTATGGGCGATGGCCAGCGTACTCCTGAGTTCTTAAAAGAAACCGTACGTAAAATTTACGCCGCAATGAAAGCAACTGAAGCAGAAGTTGCCGCTGAATTTGGTATCGAACCTTCTTTGCCAGAAGAGATCCATTTTATCCACAGCGAAACGCTGCTGCGCCGTTTCCCCGATCTGGATGCAAAAGGCCGTGAACGTGCCATTGCGAAAGAATTAGGGGCGGTATTCTTGATTGGTATCGGTGGAAAGCTATCGCACGGCAAAGCGCATGATGTTCGTGCTCCGGACTATGATGACTGGACGTCGATTGGTGAAGAAGGATTTGCTGGTTTGAATGGCGATATCGTGGTGTGGAACCCAGTGTTAGAAGATGCGTTTGAGCTTTCTTCTATGGGCATCCGTGTTGACGCGGAGACGCTGAAGCGCCAGCTGGCACTGACCGACGACGAAGAGCGTATGAAGCTAGAATGGCATCAGTCGCTGGTTCGTGGGGAAATGCCACAGACTATCGGCGGTGGCATTGGTCAGTCTCGCTTGGTGATGCTGATGCTAAAACAGAAGCACATCGGTCAGGTACAGTGCGGTGTTTGGGCTCCAGAAGTTCGCGATCAAATTGACTCGCTGCTCTAAGCATTAACGTTTCCAGCGCCGTAACAGGCGCCCTTTGATCCCGGTGTTAAAACGCCAGATATGATCAAAAATCTTCATAATGCCGGGTTTTCCGTGCTCAGACATAGCCACTGCGTGAAAACAGTGGCTATTGTTTTGCTGGAGCTGGCGAACCTGTTTCACCATATCCTCTGGCAGCCGTTGAGCGATAAAATCAGAGATAACCACGGCGTCAGCCTGCTTCCACGCCGATTGTTTCATCATCGCCACGGTGTACGATAAACATTGGGCTAAATCAGTCCCGCCGCGAAAGCGCTGTGATAAAAATCGAATAGCCTGATCGATGCCTGAGTCTGCGGTGAGTTCATACTGCACCACGCTGCTGGAAAACAGCATGATGTAGCAGCGGCGATTGTCGGCAAGTGCCACCCGCAGCAGCGCCAAACAGAATGCTTTGGCACACTGTTCGTTAAACCCGCCCATGGAACCCGATGTATCCACGCAGACGATAAAAGGACCTCGCGGTTGTTGATGGGTTTTTTGATAGGTGATCGGGCGCTGAAATTCTTGCTCACGCCAAACGTCGCCTTGTAGGCGGTAGCTGAGTAGGCGTTTCTCCAGCAATCGACGGTAGAACTCAAACTCCAGCTCTTCCATTCCTAGCATCGAGAGTTCAGTCGGCAGAAGACGTAAAATATCGTCGCTTTGGTGAATCCCGCTGACTTCTTCAGGCATGATGGCGGGCTCACGTACCATGACTCGAGCCACTTCTTGCTCGGTGCTTTGCTTATCTTCAGCGGTTGATGCGCGGCTGCGACCGAGCTGCTCAGCCAGTTTTTTCAATTCAGGCTGCTGAGCTAAGAAATCGCCATATTGCACCATGAGCTGATAATCGCCGTGGTGTAACTCTCCTTTACTTAAGTCCCACAGCTTGCCCGCCGCGTTTTCGTTATCGACTAATACCGGCTCCAGCGCCCCGCTGATCTGCATACGCTGCTGTAACTCGGCTTGTAACAGCTCTCGCTCTTCATCTAATACCTGATGATGAAGCGTTAGGGTGCGGGCGATCAGGCTTAGTCTCCAACGCTGTAAGAACAACGTTTGAAAGCTAATGCTGCGCGGCGTGGCGCCATCGGGGCAAAGTGATTCGGCCTCATAGATAAAAGGCGATTCATGCTCACGTAATATGGCTAGCGTCTCGGTGAGTTGCTGAAAGAAATCTGCGCTTTGAAGCCCTAACTGATGTTGATAAAGCGTGAACTCATGCGCGAGATCCTCCGGTACGGAGGTTTCTTTGATCCTCCTTTCCAGCCGATTGCGCCAGCTTGGGATCTCGCCCTCAAGGATCGAACGTAAGCGTGGGAATTTCTCAAAGAAAACCGCCAGCTGTGGGGCGGCCATCAAACCAATGAGAAAATCCTGCATCAGTTCGTTTTCATTGACCACCAAAAAGGCTTCAACAGCTTCAAGAGTCGGCATATTACGCGCCTCTTAGCGTAGCTTTCAGCGTGCGTAGCTTTTCATCGATGCTCGCTAGACTGGCTTCAATTTGGGCTAGCCAATCGCTGCTTACGAATAGGCAAGGTTGATGAGAGGCAAAAAGGCGTCGCTGCTCGCTCAGCGTATTTTCGATCTGTTGGATTTTCTCCTGTATATCGGCAGGAATATCTCCATTTTTTTTACCTGGCAGCGACAGCATGGTGGTTTGATAGCTAACATCCCGTATTTGTAACTGGTGCTTATCGTCGAGAGTGATATCAATCGGTAAAGCAAAACCAATGCCGTTAAGCTTGGCGCGGAATTCCCCGCCTTTTTGTAACCAGCGCGAGAGATCGCCTGAGTCGGTAACGATATGAGTCACCTGCATATCATGAATTTTTAACGGCTTGAACAGCATTAAGGTAACTTTACCGACGGGGAAATCATCCGGCAGAGAGTGCGCCTGTTTACGGTTAAACAGCCCTGTTTTCACCGGTAGCGTCATGGCCTGTTGCTGGCTTTGTTCTTGTTGAGACTGAAGCCAACTCGCTTCAGTTTGTTGTAACTGTAGTAGTAGGCTTTGTTGTTGATAAGCCTGATCGGTCAACATTTGTTGAATCTGCTGGTTAAGCATCTGGCGAGAGGCGAAATCATGCCATAGACAGTCTTTCAGCAAAATCAGGTCAAGCGGGGCCAGTTCGGTGCGGCCGCTAAAGAAAGCACAGGCTTGAAGAAGACGCAGCGCCTTTTTCCAACGACGGTCAGAAATGTAGGGGGCATCGTCTAAGATATTGATTCGTTGTCGCAGCTGATAGATGAGCTCAAAGCAGTGGGTCGAGAGCGCGACTTTGCCGATCTGTGGCTGCCAGGCATGAAACTCTTCGTCAGAAATGCTCAATGCCTCAGGGACTGGGTTTGCGTTCTCATCTTGGCTGCTGGTGATTAGGGCACGGAAGTTCTGCTTCTCTTGCACCTTATCTAGCCATAAACGAATAAGCATACGGTCATAGAGCGCTTCTAAGCTGCTGTCTGACTCAGGTAACTCATTCGATGCAGTGACTAACAGGCGCATTGGAATGGCTTCTTCACTGTCCCCATTTCTAAAACGGCGCTCGTTAATGGCAGTCAGAAGCGTATTCAGGATAGCGGGGCCCGCTTTCCAAATTTCATCTAAGAAAACAATTTCAGCTTCGGGCAAATAGCCGTGGGTTAAGCGTAGGTAACGCCCCTCGTCTTTCAGCGCCTGAATTGATAATGGGCCAAATACTTCTTCTGGGGTGGAGAAGCGGGTCATGAGATATTCAAAAGCGCGTGCATGGCGAAATGCAAATTTTAAACGGCGAGCGATAAGGCTTTTTGCAATCCCCGGAGGGCCGAGTAAAAATACGCTTTCACCGCATAGGGCGGCTAGTAAACAGAGCCGTATGGCCTCTTGTCGTTCGTAAAGTCCATTTTCCAAAGCATGGCTTAATCGCGAAATACGTTCGGCCAATTGGCTAGATTGCGTCATAATAGTCCCATTCATAACAAGGATTGTTTTGTTTTATCGACTTCTTGGAGCGTTGACCAGCTTTATTTCATTGCTTAGCTTGTTGATTTTTTTAAAGCTTTCTAAGCTTGTTATATGCCGGTTTTCACAGGCTCAGTCATATTTCCTTTAATCTAAATAGTAGGAAATTGTGCTGATTTATGCATACTGTGCGTTTTTTATGAGCGCTCGGTCTGTCAGTACGCGCATCGCTTATAGATGTTCCAGCAAAAGAAACAAGTTATGAGTTCAGAGCATAAACGTTCATTAACGACAGTCACACTGGCCGCTATCGGCGTAGTGTATGGCGATATAGGTACAAGCCCTTTATATACCTTACGCGAGTGTTTTTCTGGTCACTACGGTTTTAATGTTGAACCAGAAATTGTATTTGGTTTTCTCTCACTGATTTTCTGGATGCAGATCCTCATTGTATCCCTTAAATACCTGACTTTCGTCATGCGTGCAGATAACGCGGGTGAAGGTGGGATATTAACCCTGATGTCATTAGCGGGGCGTAATACAGCGCCTAAAGTGACGGCGATTTTAGTGATCTTGGGGTTAATAGGCGGCAGCTTCTTCTATGGAGAAGTGGTGATTACGCCTGCAATTTCAGTGATGTCAGCGATAGAAGGCCTTGAGATAGCGGCGCCGTCGCTTGATCCGTACATTGTTCCTCTATCTATACTGGTTCTTACCATTCTGTTTTTCATTCAAAAACATGGTACGGGAAGTATTGGTAAACTCTTTGCGCCGGTGATGGTGCTATGGTTCCTGACGCTGGCCATTCTTGGTGCGCGCAGCATCATGGACAATCCCGCGGTGCTGACGGCATTAAATCCCAAATGGGCGATTGGGTTCTTCGTTGAACATCGTTCCATGGCGTTCTTTGCGCTGGGGGCAGTTGTATTGTCTATTACCGGCGTTGAAGCGCTGTATGCCGACATGGGACACTTCGGTAAGAAGCCTATTCGTTTGGCATGGTTCTTCTTTGTCATTCCATCGCTGATCCTGAACTATTTTGGGCAAGGTGCATTACTGCTGAAAAACCCTGAAGCGATCAAAAACCCGTTCTTCTTATTAGCACCCGATTGGGCATTAATCCCGCTTCTTGTTTTGGCAACCTTTGCGACCGTTATTGCCTCGCAGGCCGTTATCTCAGGCGTATTCTCCTTAACTCGCCAAGCTGTTCGCTTGGGTTATCTCCCTCCGATGCGAATTATTCATACGTCGGATATGGAAGCTGGGCAGATATACATTCCTGCGATTAACTGGGCGCTGTATATCTCCGTGGTGATTGTGATTGCCAGCTTTGAACACTCCAGTAATCTGGCCGCGGCCTACGGTATCGCGGTAACAGGCACCATGGTATTAACCAGTATTCTCAGCTGTACCGTGGCGGTGAAAAACTGGCACTGGAACCGCTTCGTGGTGATGATCCTGATTGCTGGACTGCTATGCATGGACATACCGCTATTTACCGCCAATGCCCTGAAGTTCTTCTCGGGTGGTTGGTTGCCGCTTGCCCTTGGTCTGGTGATGTTTATCATCATGACAACATGGAAAAGCGAGCGTTTCCGTTTGTTACGCCGCTTGCATGAACACGGTAATTCTCTGGAAGCGATGATTGCATCGCTAGAGAAATCACCGCCAGTGCGTGTGCTAGGAACGGCTGTATATATGTCGCGTGCGATGAACGTTATTCCTTTCGCGTTGCTGCATAACCTGAAACATAACAAGGTGCTGCATGAGCGAGTGATCTTACTGACGCTCCGTACGGAAGATGCGCCTTATGTGCACAACGTTCGTCGTGTGACCATTGAGCAGCTTTCCCCTACTTTCTGGCGTGTTGTTGCTAGCTATGGCTTTAAAGAAACGCCAAACGTGGAGGAGATCTTCCATCGTTGCGGATTAGAAGGCCTGCCGTGCCGAATGATGGAAACATCGTTCTTCATGTCACACGAATCGCTGATCTTAGGCAAACGACCTTGGTATCTGAAAGCGCGTGGCAAACTGTTTATGGCATTAAGCCGAAATGCGCTACAGGCTGCTGACCAATTTGAGATCCCGCCAAACCGCGTGATTGAGCTTGGAACACAGGTGGAAATTTAGGTCGATTGGTGAAAGGTTCCGTACGCCTATTAATAGCACATACCCTCGCGGCATTTGTGTAGGCGTACGGGCAGGGGCGCCAGCGTGCGCCCCTTGTATCCTCGCGCTTTTTTCCGAGATGGCATTTCCGCAAGGTTTGGGATGCGCATCCCTGCGCTCCCAAACGCCGACGAGACTTCCTTGTCTCATCGGCTCTCCCTACCAAGACTTAAACGCTGAAAATAATAAGCAGCTTCAGTCTCGCCTAGATGCTTATATCCGCTGAAACGCTTCTGCTATCGAAACGTTTCGATAGCGATCACAGATCTCAACTTTATTAGTTGCCAGTCATTCATTAGCACCTAGAATTCTTACAAGCGAAACGTTTCGCTGATGGAGCAGAAAATGAAAAAAGGCACCTTACTCAATTCCGAGATTTCTTATCTCATCTCTCGTTTAGGTCATACCGACGCCATTGTGGTGGGTGATGCAGGGCTTCCGATCCCTGATTCAACTCAACGTATCGATTTGGCGTTAACCCACGGTGTTCCTAGTTTTCTTCAGGTTGTGGGTGTGATTACACAAGAAATGCAGGTTGAAAAAGCGGTTATTGCGCAAGAGATGCCGGGCAAAAACGCCGAAATCCATCAGCAGTTATTAGCTAATTTGAAACAACTAGAACAACACCAGGGAAATACCATCACGGTGGAGTATGTCAGCCATGAGCAATTTAAAGTGCTGAGCTCTACCAGTAAGGCAGTGATTCGCAGCGGAGAGTGTTCTCCCTATGCGAATGTGCTGCTTTATTCTGGCGTAACCTTCTGAGGCCGCTATGCAACCGTTATTAGCCTTAAAAGGCATTGATAAAAGCTTTCCCGGCGTTAAAGCCCTATCTGGTGCTGCGCTAAATGTTTACCCCGGACGTGTCATGGCGTTAGTGGGGGAAAACGGCGCGGGTAAGTCCACCATGATGAAGGTTCTCACCGGTATCTATCAAAAAGATGCGGGCACCCAAAACTTCCTCGGAAAAGAAGTCACATTTAACGGCCCTAAATCTTCTCAGGAAGCGGGTATCGGCATCATCCATCAAGAGCTCAACCTCATTCCACAACTCACCATTGCCGAGAATATTTTCTTAGGTCGTGAGTTTGTGAATCGTTTGGGCTGTATTGATTGGAAAAAAATGTATGCCGAAGCGGACAAATTGCTGGCTCGCCTCAATATCAGCTACAGCAGCCATCGGCTGGTGGGCGATTTATCCATTGGCGATCAGCAAATGGTCGAAATTGCTAAGGTGCTGAGCTTCGAATCCAAAGTTATCATCATGGACGAGCCTACCGATGCGCTGACAGACACCGAAACCGAGTCCCTGTTTAAAGTGATTCGGGAACTGAAGGCCGAAGGTCGTGGCATTGTTTATATCTCCCATCGTCTAAAAGAAATCTTTGAAATTTGCGATGACGTCACGATTTTCCGTGACGGTCAGTTCATTGCTGAACGCCCGGTTAGTGAGCTGCAAGAAGATTCACTGATTGAGATGATGGTTGGTCGCAAATTGGAAGAACAGTATCCGCGTTTGAATCAGCCACGCGGTGAATTACGCTTGCAGGTAAAAGGCTTGTATGGGCCTGGCGTTGAAAACGTCAGTTTCGATCTGTATCGCGGCGAGATCCTTGGTGTTTCTGGCCTGATGGGCGCAGGGCGTACCGAATTAATGAAAATTCTGTACGGTGCGTTACCGCGCAAACAGGGTTTTGTCACGCTGGATGGGCGTGAGGTGGTTACACACTCACCGCAGGATGGTTTGGCAAACGGCATTGTTTATATTTCTGAAGACCGTAAACGTGATGGTTTAGTGTTGGGAATGTCGGTGAAAGAGAATATGTCTCTTACCGCATTGCGCTATTTCAGCCGAGCGAATGGTTCTCTAAAGCATGCTGAAGAACAGGAAGCCGTAAGCGATTTTATGCGCCTGTTTAATGTGAAAACACCGTCGATGGATCAACCGATTGGTTTGCTCTCCGGCGGTAATCAGCAAAAAGTGGCGATAGCCCGCGGGCTGATGACGCGTCCGAAAGTGCTGATTCTTGATGAGCCAACGCGTGGCGTCGATGTCGGGGCTAAAAAAGAGATTTACCAACTTATTAACCAGTTCAAGCAAGAAGGGCTAAGCATCATTTTGGTCTCCTCTGAAATGCCAGAAGTACTTGGTATGAGTGACCGCATTTTGGTGATGCATGATGGCCATCTCAGTGGGGAATTCCCAATTGAACAGGCAACCCAAGAAGTGCTGATGGCAGCCGCCGTTGGCAAGCAATACGGCGTGAAGCAGGAGTAATCGCAGATGAACACCCAGACAACCCAGAAGCAAGGTGGGTTTAGTAAAGATCAGTTAAAAACATTATTGCTGGAGCAAAAGTCGCTGATCGCCCTGCTGGTGCTGATTGCGGTTGTATCCTCAATGAGCCCTAATTTCTTTACGCTCAATAACCTCTTCAACATTTTGCAGCAAACATCGGTCAACGCCATTATGGCGGTGGGGATGACGCTGGTGATCCTAACATCGGGCATTGATTTATCCGTCGGATCGTTGCTAGCGATCACCGGTGCCGTTGCCGCTTCTATTGTTGGGCTTGAGGTTAACGCCTTTGTTGCCGTATTTGCTGCTTTGGCACTCGGCGCCGCTATCGGTGGATGTACGGGGGTTATTGTCGCCAAAGGCAAAGTGCAGGCCTTTATCGCAACGCTGGTGATGATGCTGTTGTTGCGCGGTGTGACCATGGTCTATACCAACGGAAGCCCAATAAACACCGGCTTCTCGGACGCGGCAGATCTGTTTGGTTGGTTCGGTATTGGCCGCCCTCTAGGGATCCCAACCCCAATCTGGTTGATGGTGATTGTGTTCGCTCTGGCATGGTACATGCTGCATCACACGCGCCTTGGCCGCTATATCTATGCGTTGGGTGGTAATGAGTCGGCAACCCGCCTGTCAGGTATTAGCGTTGACCGTGTAAAAATTATTGTTTATTCGCTGTGTGGTTTGCTCTCTGCTCTGGCCGGTGTTATCGAGGTTGCTCGTCTTTCCTCAGCACAGCCAACGGCGGGTACAGGCTATGAGTTGGATGCTATTGCCGCCGTTGTACTGGGAGGAACCAGTTTGGCGGGTGGTAAAGGCCGCATTATGGGGACATTGATCGGCGCATTGATCTTAGGTTTCCTGAATAATGGTCTGAACTTACTGGGTGTTTCGTCTTACTACCAAATGATCGTTAAAGCAGTGGTTATCTTGCTGGCGGTTCTGGTAGACAACAAAAGCAACAAATAATCTCCCCTACAGGAAACGACGATAATGAATATGAAAAAACTGGCAACACTGATCTCCGCTGCGGCTTTAAGTGCAACTCTGAGCGCAAATGCGATGGCGCAAGACACTATCGCGCTGGTGGTCTCCACGCTGAATAACCCGTTCTTTGTTTCCATGAAAGACGGTGCGCAGAAAGAAGCCGATAAATTAGGCTACAAGCTGGTGATTTTGGATTCTCAGAATAACCCAGCGAAAGAGCTGGCTAACGTACAGGATTTAACCGTACGTGGCACCAAACTGATGCTGATTAACCCAACCGACTCTGATGCGGTAGGTAATGCGATTCTGATGGCTAATCAGGCCAAAATTCCGGTTATTACTTTGGACCGTGCGGCGAATAAAGGCGTTGTGGTAAGCCATATCGCTTCTGATAACGCTGCGGGTGGTAAGGCCGCGGGTGAGTTTATCGCCAAGAAATTGGGCGATAATGCCAAAGTTATTCAGTTAGAAGGTATTGCGGGAACGTCAGCCGCGCGTGAACGTGGCGAAGGTTTCAAGCAAGCGCAGGAAGAACACAAATTCAATATGCTGGCCAGCCAGCCTGCTGACTTTGACCGTACCAAGGGCTTGAACGTTATGCAGAACCTGCTAACGGCACATCCACAGGTACAAGCGGTGTTTGCACAGAACGATGAAATGGCTTTAGGCGCACTGCGTGCGTTGCAAACTGCGGGTAAAGCTGATGTGCTGGTGGTTGGTTTTGACGGCACCGCAGACGGTGTGAAAGCGGTTCAGCGCGGCAAACTGGGTGCAACTGTAGCTCAACAGCCTGAGCAAATTGGCGTGATTGGCGTAGAAACAGCAGATAAAGTATTGAAAGGCGAAAAAGTGCCAGCCAATATTCCTGTTGAGCTGAAACTGGTTACTGAGTAATACCGTTACCTAGTAATACAATCGCGCCGCTGCAGGTTCCCTGTGGTGGCGTACATTTAAGGGATTGAGCAAGATGCAAAAAGGCAAACTGGTGGTATTGGGCAGTATTAATGCTGATCATATCCTAAATATCGAGCATTTCCCGCGTCCGGGAGAAACCGTTTTGGGTCAGCAGTATAAAGTGGCTTTTGGTGGTAAAGGTGCTAACCAAGCGGTAGCTGCCGGTCGTAGCGGTGCCGATATTTCCTTTATTGCGTGCGTCGGTCAGGATGACATCGGTGAACGTATTCGCCAGCAACTCTCTAGCGATAGTATCAATACTCAAGCCATCGAAGCTATTGACGGTGAAACCACCGGCGTCGCACTGATTTTTGTTAATCAGGAAGGAGAGAACGTGATTGGGATTAGTGCGGGCGCTAACGCCGCGGTAACGCCTGATTACTTATCTAAGCATCAAAAGCTGATTGAAGATGCCGATGCATTGCTCATGCAGCTAGAGTCGCCACTGGAAACGGTTATGGCTGCGGCTCAGTTAGCACGTAAGCATAATACTCAGGTTATTTTGAATCCGGCACCGGCTCGCGAACTGCCTGATGACTTACTCGCTAATATTGACGTCATCACGCCCAATGAGACAGAAGCTGAAAAGCTAACGGGTATTACAATTAAAGACGATGCGAGTGCTCAGCAAGCCGCTGAAGTTCTGCATCAAAAAGGGATAAAAACCGTGTTGATTACCTTGGGAAGCCGAGGCGTATGGCTGAGCCAAAATCAACAAGGTAAAACGATTCCAGGGTTTAAAGTAAAAGCCGTTGATACTATCGCTGCGGGCGATACATTTAACGGTGCTTTAGTAACAGCGTTGCTGGAAGGCACTGAAATTAACGCCGCGGTGCGTTTTGCTCATGCAGCCGCCGCCATCGCCGTGACGCGTGAAGGCGCTCAACCTTCCGTTCCTTGGCGCAAAGAGATCGATTCTTTTCTCCAGTCACACTAAGAGTCGCAGTATTAGGAGTAGCTCTGAGTGACCACCATGAAAGACGTCGCCCGCTTAGCGGGCGTATCAACCTCAACAGTTTCTCATGTCATCAATAACAACCGCTTTGTCAGCGACAGCGTGCGTGACAAAGTGTTGTCTGCGGTACAAGAGCTTAACTACGCCCCTTCAGCATTGGCACGCAGTTTAAAGCTAAATCAAACTCGAACCATCGGCATGCTGGTGACAACCAGTAACAACCCCTTCTTTGCTGAAGTGGTACGCGGCGTTGAGCGCAGCTGTTACGAGCGCGGCTATAGTTTGATTTTATGTAATACCGAAGGCGATTTAGCTCGTATGAATCAGAGCCTTGAAACTCTGCTACAAAAGCGAGTTGATGGGCTATTGATGATGTGCACCGAAAGCTATCGTCCTGCGCGCGAAATGCTTAGCCGATATCCATCGCTTCCCACTGTGATGATGGACTGGGCCGTCTTTGATGGTCCGAATGATGTTATTCAAGACAACTCGTTTCTCGGCGGGAAAATTGCGACACGTCATCTGTTAGATAGAGGCTATACCAAGATTGCTTGTATTGCGGGGCCAAAAGATAAAACGCCGGCTTGGGAACGTTTGGAAGGCTACCGTTATGAAATGCAGCAGGCAGGCATTGCGATCCCTGATGAATACGTAATATTTGGTGATTTTGAATTTTCTGGCGGTGTTGATGCCATGAATCAGCTGCTTGCTCTACCAGAACCGCCGCATGCTGTTTTCACGGGGAATGATGCTATGGCGGTTGGGGTCTATCAGGCGTTGTACCGAGCAGGGCTTAAGGTTGGTTGCGATGTGGCTGTGGTCGGCTACGACGATATCGAAATGTCGCAATATCTTTCTCCGCCGTTAACCACCATTCACCAGCCCAAAGATGAGCTGGGTGAATTGGCAGTCGATACGCTTTTACATCGCCTTATGAATCTTGATCTCGAACCGCAAACTCTGGTTTTAACACCAGAGTTAATGGTTAGGGATTCTGTTGGGCAGATTTAGCCCCACGACTTTTTCTACGCAGCTGCGCTTTACGCCCTTTGATAAGGGAATCTCCATCGGTAGGGCGCAACATTAAGAAGATCAACGCAGAGAAAATGGTGACTACGCCCATAGTAATAAAGGTGTAGTGGAAGTGATCGACTAGTGAGCCAAATGACAGGGAGTCATAGAATCTCAACACGGCAGCGCTGACTGCGACCCCAAAGCTAATAGATAGTTGCTGGATTACCGCGAGAACACTATTCCCCGCGCTGGCGTTTTTATCCGTTAAATCGCCCAGCGAAATGGTGTTCATCGATGTGAACTGCGTCGACATCACCATCCCTAGCAAGAATAACGGCAAAACTAGCATCCATAACGGCATGTCAGGATCTTGCAGTGAAAACTGCGCAATCATCACCCCAATAATCATCGTTACGCAGACCAACGTTTTACGATAGCCAAATCGGCGTAATACGCCGGTTACGGTTGACTTAGCAATGATCGAACCTATCGCGGTTGGCGCCATCATGCAGCCAGCAATAATGGCTGAGTATCCAAAACCGACCTGCAACATTAATGGCATTAAGAACGGGATACTTCCCGTACCCAATCGGGAAGCTACGTTACCTACGATACCGATGGAGAATGTCCGCGTTTTGAAGAGCGGTAAATCAATTAGCGGCTGCGGATGGCGACGAGCATGCAGAACATAGGTAAATAGAAGCGCAACACCAGCGAATAGAATCAGCCACGCATAGATAACTGGCAGCACGTTCTCGCCAAAAAGCTCCATACCGGTAGAAAGACAAACCAGACTTACCCCAAAAATTAAGAAGCCAATATAGTCGAAGCGTCGGGTTGGGGTCTTGAAATCAGGCATATAGCGGCGGGCGTAAAAAATACCTGCAACACCGATAGGAATATTGATTAGGAATATCCAATGCCAAGTTGCCACCGTGACTAGCCAACCGCCGAGCATAGGTCCGACTACCGGCCCGATCAGCCCTGGCATCGTGACAAAGTTTAAGACCGGCAATAATTCACTGCGAGGGTAGGCACGCAGTAGTGCTAATCGCGCAACCGGCATCATCATTGCGCCGCCAATGCCTTGAAGCACGCGTGAGCAGACTAGCATCGTCAGGGAGCCTGACAATGCACAGGAGAGAGAACCCAGTGAGAACAGAGAAACCGCGAAGATAAACACTTTGCGGGTACCAAATCTATCTGCAACCCACCCGCTGACGGGGATTAACATCGCAACCGTCAGCGTATAGCTGATAATGGCAGATTGCATGGCCAGCGGGGAGCGATCCAAACTACGCGCAATAGAGGGAATAGCTGTATTCAGAATGGTTGCGTCTAAGGCTTGCATGAAAAAAGCCATGGCGGCAATCCAAGGTAAGCCAGCCATACTACGGGCAGTTTTTGTCATAGGTATACCGTTTAGTCGTGTTTTTGTCCTAGCAGAGCCTGACAGGAAATAAATGCATCCATACTGTTTCCAGTCAAAATTGCATCAACAATAGCCTGATGAAGACTGAGCTTTATAACTTCATCACCGGTGATTGCGCGGAAATAGCTTTGGTAAACGGAACTGAATAGGTTGGCGAATGATGTTAGGAAAGGATTCGCACTGGCCTTATAGATAAGCTGGTGGAATTGAACGTCTACTTTGATCCAGCGCTCGCGGTCAAAGCGGTTATTCAATTCGCGCATCTCTTCCATTAATGTATTGAGTTCAGCTTTCTGCTCTTCTGAGGCATGGAGCGCCGCTAATAGGCAGGCCTGTGGTTCTAGTGCATGGCGTAGAACTAAAAAGTGTTCTTTTACATGCTCGAAATTCTCACGGGTTAGCCACCAAGTTAATAACTCCTGATCTAAGAAGTTCCAGTTACTACTTGGCATAACACGAGTACCAATTCTTGGGCGAGGCAATACCATCCCTTTAGCTGCCAGCATTTTTACTGCTTCACGAACGGCAGTACGGCTGACACCATAAATATCTCCAAGCTCGAGCTCCCCCGGCAGGATGCTGCCTGCCTTATATTCTCCAGAGAGAATACGCTGACCGATCTTTTCTGCTAAGAGATAAGAAAGGTTGCGTTGTGCAGCTTGTTGTTGTGCGTTGAGTTGCATGGCTTTAGGTCCTATCTGGCATAATTACCTTTGTTTCACTCTTATTTTATCCTACAAAAGCAAACCGCAATGTCTTTATTCGGTTAAAAGTGGCGCGTATTTTACGTTTTTTAAGCTTAATGTTGAAATATTATGCATTCAGAAAGTTTTATGAAATAAACACTTGTCACCTGCTGAGAAGTCCCTATAATGCGCCACCACTGACCGGGAATAACGATGCAAACATCGCTTGGACAGCAAGAAGATTTAATGAGTTATGCAGTTTGTTGAAAAATAAATGCTTGACTCTTCGGGCTAAAAGCGTAGTATACGCAGCCCACGCCAATGAGAACTTATGTTTGATTGGCGTCGCTCTTTAACAATTTATCAGACAATCTGTGTGGGCACTCACAAGACAATATCTAACGTCCTCGGACGATAAAATATTAAAGTCTTGAAGAGTGACCAAGCAGTAATTCATTTAGTTGACTTGTTCAA
>Ga0308172_1000127_pt1 | contig 143471 bp, 141 predicted proteins | sample PhyGR2_FD_202134 | JGI IMG/M metagenome (GOLD analysis project Ga0308172, IMG submission 202134) | Phyllosphere microbial communities from UC Gill Tract Community Farm, Albany, California, United States - DLSLSG.R2 | ecosystem: Host-associated > Plants > Phyllosphere > Unclassified | place... | reverse complement strand
CCGAACGCGGGCAGAGTCACTTTCATTCCAGACACTCCAGACTGCATTAAAAATAGTGCGCGGATGATAGCACAGTTGCGATTTGTGCTATCAGCATCACGCCAGGATAGACGCAGGCGTTACCAGCCAGCGCTGCCAGCTGCAGAGCACCGTCTGCTGCTCCGCGCCATAGGCCTCTGGCTCCACGTGGCCAGGCAGTTCCTGCAGCGCGCGATGGTGCAGGGCGTCGCGCAGGGTAACGTAAGCCTGCGTCAGCGCCTCCGCTTCATCGGCGGCCATTTTGTGGTACGTCGCCATCAGCTCAAAAATGCGCACATTATCTGACCAGCGGGTGAGTTCAGGCTGCTCAGCGGCGTAGCGTAAGACAAGATATTGCGCGATGAATTCAATATCGGTGATGCCGCCCGCGTCCGTTTTAATATCCCAGCGACCTTTGTGCTTGTTGCTGAGGTGAGTGCGCATCTTTTCACGCATCTCACGCACTTCGGTCTGCAGGGCTTCCGCGCTGCGCGACTGCGAGAGGATCGCCCGGCGAATGGCATTGAAGCGTTCACTCAGCGCCGCCTCGCCAAATACCACGCGCGCCCGGACCAGTGCCTGATGCTCCCAGGTCCAGGCCTCGTTGCGCTGATAGTCGTCAAAGGCGTCAAAGGTACTGACCAGCATGCCCGCCGCGCCGGAAGGACGCAGCCGCGCATCCACTTCATAGAGAATGCCGGAGGCGGTGCGGGTACTGAACAGATGCATGATGCGCTGAGCAAGACGCAGATAGAACTGACGGCCATCGATGCTGCGCTCGCCGTCCGTCACCGCGTCTGCCGGGCAGTCATGCAGGAAGACCAGATCGAGGTCAGAACGGTAACCCAGCTCCCAGCCCCCCAGCTTGCCGTAGCCCAGCACGGCAAAGCCGCGCTCATGTTCGCTGGTCAGGTGCGAGGGGCGACCGTAGCGCTGCACCATCATCGTCCACGCCTGCCGCACCACGGAGTCGATAATCGCCTCCGCCAGCCAGGTCAGGTGATCGCTCACTTTCATCACCGGCAGCGTGCCCGCGATGTCGGCGGCGGCAATACGCAGATGCTGAGCCTGTTTAAACTGCCGCACCGCTTCCAGCTGCTGCTCTTCATCCTCGGTGGGGATACGCAGCAGATACTGTCGCAGTTCGTCACGATAGGCGTCGGTGGCGGTGGGCTGATAGAGCGTGGCGGGATCGAGCAGCTCATCCAGCAGCAAGGGGTGACGTGCCAGCTGGCTGGCCACCATCGGTGAGGCGGCACACAGCCGGATCAGATGCCGCAGCGCGCCATGATATTCGGTGAGCAGCTCCAGATAGGTGCTGCGGGTCAGCACGCCCAGCAGCAGCGGCGTCACGCGGCTGAGCGTAACCGCCGCGTCTTCGCGCAGGCAGACTTCGCTCAGCAGCCGCGGCATCAGCTGATCCAGCGCCTGACGACCACGCGGGCCGATGGTGCGCCGGCTGATGTCCTGACGAAACGCCTCCAGCGTCTGATGCAGCGACAGCCGCTGATCCTCGCTGAGCTGCGGCACCAGCGGAGCCAGCTCGCTGTCCTCCAGCTGGTCCTGCCACAGAACCTGAAACTCTGCCAGCTCACGCTGGTCATCGATGTCCGGGGTATCCTCACCAATCAGCTCGTCAAAGATAGTGCGCACGGCCGCCATCTGGCTGTCGAGCTGCGTCACCAGCGACGCCCAGTCGGCACAATCCATTGCCCATGCCAGCCGGGCGCGATGCAGCGCATCCTCCGGCAGGGTCTGTGTCTGCTCATCGCCCAGGCTCTGCAGCAGATTCTCAAGTCGCCGCAGAAAGAGGTAGGCGTCGCGCAGCGCATCGACCTGTTCAGCAGGGAGCAGAGCCAGCGTTTTAATCGCCTCCAGCGTTGGCAGCAGCGCACGCAGCTGAAGTGAACGCTCACGTCCACCCCGAATCAGCTGAAAAACCTGCACGATAAATTCGGTTTCGCGAATGCCGCCCGCGCCCAGTTTAATGTTGTTTTTCAGTCCGCGTCGCCGCACTTCGCGGCTGATCATCCCTTTCATGTTACGCAGCGACTGGATCACGCTGAAGTCGATATAGCGCCGGTAAACAAAAGGCCGCAGCATCTGCTGCAGCTCAAGGCTCCAGCGATCCTGGTCATCGCCCATCAGCCGCGCCTTGACCATGGCATAGCGCTCCCAGTCGCGTCCCTGCTCCTGATAGTAATCTTCGAGCGCGGCAAAGCTCATCACCAGCGGGCCGCTGTCGCCAAAGGGGCGCAGCCGCATATCTACCCGATAAACAAAGCCATCCATGGTGGGCTGATCGAGCACTTTGATCAGCCGCTGCCCCATACGGGTAAAGAACTGCGCGTTGTCGAGTTCACGCCGTCCGCCACGCGTGGTGCCGTTTTCTGGCCAGGCGAAAATCAGATCGATATCAGAGGAGAAATTGAGTTCGCCGCCGCCCAGCTTGCCCATGCCCAGGATCAGCAGCGGCTGTGCCTCACCATCGGCATTGCAGGGTGTGCCGAAATCCTGACAGCAGGCCTGCCAGACCCAGTCACGCGCCCGGCTGATCAGCACTTCCGCTAACACGCTGAGCTGCTGCAGGCTCTGTACGGTCGTCGCCTGTTGCAGCGCCTGCATCCAGGCGACCCGCACCAGCATACGCCGGCGAAACAGTCGCAGTTCCCGCATCAGGCTCGCTTCACAGTCAACCGTACTCAGCGCCTGATTCAGCCACGCGGAATAGTGTTGCCACTCATCAGGCTGCGGCGGCTGGTCTCGCATCGCCTGCCACCAGTCGGGGTGTTGTTGCAGGTTCTCCAGCACGAAATCACTGAAAGCCAGCCCGGCAGCCTCCGCCGGGCTGAGCGAGGCCAGCGGCACCCCAAGCTGTCGGGCGGCCTCTTCGGCCTGATCGCGTAACAATGCGGGAAGTGCTGACAACATAACGCCCTCCTTGATGGCGTGACCTGAAAGCGGTTAGCGGCCTGTGCCGCTGGTGAGCCAGAACGGCGACTGTTTCATTGCCTGCGAGGCCAGCCAGGCTAAGCCCGACTCCTGCTTTTCATGAATGGCTGACAGCAGCTGCTGCCAGGGTTCCAGCCAGCTGGCGACGGTTTCGGGCGCATAGGACCCGGCCAGCAGGTGAACCGTCAGCAGCTGACGCGCCAGACGGGTCGCCTTGTCCTGATATTCGTTCGGCTGTTTCACCGTGCTGAAGGTCTCTCTCAGATCGGCATTCACGCGGCTCAGCATGATGTCACTGAAGCGTTTAAAAGAGCCCTGGAGCTTGGTTTCCCCTTTGGCGTCGATCCACTGACGCCACTGAGATTCCGCCAGCCAGTGAGTCAGGGCCAGTTGGGTCTCAACGGAGAGTGAAGAGAGACAGAAGGCAGCGGCGGCCTGCTCTTCGTTTACCAGCGTCTCTTCCAGCGTGGTCAGTTGCTGACGCAGCGCGCTGCTGGCTTTGCGTGGCACCAGCGCACCAAACAGGCTGAACGCCTGGCGCAGCAGATCCAGCGCTTCGCGCACCGCATCCTGAGCTGCCGCGTTGCCCCGCAGCCAGACTTCTTCATGATATTGCCAGTGGCTGAGGCCAGCCGACATGGCGGCGACTATCCCCTGCTCCACGGTGGCTTTAGCCCCCGCTTTGAGCAGCGGGAACGGCTTAATCAGGCGCGGCGGATTCCCCAGCGCCAGCTGATAACCCCTGGCGGCTTTACTCAGGCTGCCCATCCGCAGTCCCCCCTGCGCCACCAGCTGCTGTGCAAAGGTCAGCAGATCCTGGCGTTCGCCACGCTTCAGCTCAAGCTCGACCTCGCACAGCGGTTCGCTGAACTCACCGGCCGTTACCTCGCCCTGGTCAAACGCCACTTCAATTTCGCTGTTTCCAGCGGTAATCAGCCAGATCTCGCGCTGGAAATGGGTGGTGAAAAGCGGCTGTAAGCGCGACTGAAGCGCCGCGACATCGGTGCCCTGCGGCCAGATCGTGGCGGGCAGGCGCGCAATATCGAGTACCGGTTCGCTGAGTTCAACGTTGTATTCCGGGCGCTGATGCAGTCCGCCCAGCGTCTGCCCCGCGGCCTTCAGGGTCATCTCATACTGTTTATCGATGCCACGAATGCGTAAGCCCATGTCCCAGCGTCGCAGCTGGTTGTCATCGGTCTCAAAGTAGATGTTGGTCAGTTCACGGGCCGCCTGATGCTGATGCGGCAAAGTGGAGAAGTACTCAGCCAGTTTCCCGGCCGCTTGTGGAGTTGCAATGAACTTTAGTTCGATTTCGATGGTCATAATTTTTTATTCACTACGCCGCTGGCACTTAAGAGGGTTTTTCCTGCATATTTCAGGCGATTATCAGCAGGCTGGTTACGCTGTTGCCTGGAGGGCAAGGGGTTATGAGGCGAAGATTAATGCACAGAAGCGGCGCTGTCTCTGCTTTCTTTGCGCTTTGCAGACCTTTTCGCACTCTCATGAGACCAGGATAGTTCTCATTCAGATTTATGCGGGGCCTCTCCAGACTGTGCCGGTAAATTTTTAGTCAGATTAAGCCAAACGAAATCGAATGAAAAAAATCACACTCGCTGGAATCACTTTGCTGGCCCTCAGCACCCTTGCACCTGCTCACGCCGACGAAAAACGCTATGTCTCTGATGAACTCTCGACCTGGGTGCGCAGCGGTCCCGGCGACCAGTTCCGCCTGCTCGGTAAGCTGAACGCCGGGGAAGAGGTGCAGCTGTTACAGACCAACAACGATACCCATTATGGCCAGATCCGCGATTCGGAAGGCCGCACCACCTGGATCCCCCTGTCGCAGCTCAGCGCAAATCCGAGCCTGCGCACCCGGGTGCCGCAGCTTGAGCAGCAGGTCAAAGATCTGACCGCCAAGCTGGATAACATCGACAACAGCTGGAACCAGCGCACCGCCGAAATGCAGAACAAAGTCGCCAGCAGCGACGGTGTCATCGACGGGCTGAAAGACGAAAATCAGAAGCTGAAAAATGAGCTGATCGTCGCGCAGAAGAAAGTCAGCGCCGCCAACGTTCAGCTGGATGACAAGCAGCGTACTATCATCATGCAGTGGTTTATGTATGGCGGCGGCGTGCTGGGCGTCGGACTGCTGCTGGGTCTGTTACTGCCGCACATGCTGCCGCGCCGCAAGAAAAGCGATCGCTGGATGAACTGACCGCATTTTGCCGGTATTAAAGGGGGGATCAGACGATCCCCCCTTTGGCATGTCTGCAATCCGGGCAATCTGTGCAACAATAAAATCAGATGCACCGCTGATTTCAGGCGCGGGATGCGCACGGCGTGCCAGTCATTTCTTTTTCTCTGGAGTTTTACGTGAAGACGTTTCTTGTTGGCGGTGCGGTGCGTGATGCGCTGCTGAATCTGCCGGTTACAGACAAAGACTGGGTGGTGACCGGTGCCACACCTGAAGCCATGCTGGAGCAGGGCTATCAGCAGGTCGGTCGCGATTTTCCCGTTTTCCTGCATCCTGTCAGCCGCGAAGAGTATGCGCTGGCACGAACCGAGCGGAAAAACGGGAAAGGCTATACCGGATTTGTGACCTGGTCTGCTCCCGACGTGACGCTGGAGCAGGACTTACAGCGGCGCGATCTGACGATTAACGCCATGGCGCAGGATGAGCATGGCGGACTGGTCGACCCTTACAACGGGCAGCGTGATATCGCTCAGCGCCTGTTGCGCCATGTTTCTGCGGCTTTCAGTGAAGATCCGCTGCGGGTTTTGCGGGTCGCGCGCTTTGCGGCGCGTTTTGCTCACCTCAACTTTCGTATCGCCCCTGAAACCCGGCAGCTGATGCAGCAGATGGCGGAGAGCGGAGAGCTGGCAAATCTTACGGCTGAGCGGGTGTGGAAGGAGACGGAAAAAGCGCTCAGCACCCGTAATCCGCAGGTCTATTTTCAGGTACTGCGCGACTGCGGTGCGCTGAAGGTGCTTTTCCCCGAACTGGACAATCTGTTTGGCATCCCGGCCCCTGCGAAGTGGCACCCGGAGATTGACACCGGCGTCCACACGCTGATGACGCTGGCGATGGCTGCCGCGCTCTCCGGAGAGATCGATGTGCGCTTTGCTACGCTGTTCCATGATGTCGGCAAGGCACTGACGCCGCCTGAGCGGTGGCCCAGCCATCATGGTCATGGTCTGGCGGGTGTGCCGCTAGTTGAGGCGCTGTGTCAGCGGCTGCGGGTGCCCAACGCGATTCGCGATCTGGCCCTGATCGTGACCGAATTTCATGACGTGGTGCACACCATTGAGCGGCAATCCGCGGCGTCGCTGGTGGCGCTGTTCGACCGGATTGATGCGTGGCGCAAGCCGCAGCGCGTCGAACAGATGGCGCTGACCAGTGAAGCGGACGCACGCGGGCGTGCCGGGCTGGAGAGTATGGCCTATCCGCAGGGTGACTATCTGCGTCGCGCTTTTGCGCTGGCACAGGCGGTTCCCACTAAAGCCGTGATCGAGGCGGGATTTAAAGGTGCGGAAGTGCGGGAGGAGTTAACGCGACGACGGGTTGACGCCGTCGCGCAGGGTCTGGCGATCGGGCAGACTGACTAGCAGTCTGCCTGCGGTTTACATGAAGACCATGTAGACCGCTGCCGCGACGATAAAGCGGTAGATGGCGAACGAGACAAAAGAGATGCGTTTGATCAGCTCAAGGAAGGCTTTAATCGCAATCAGCGCCACGATAAATGCCGTCACAAAGCCCACCGCGAACATCGGAAAATCGGCCATCGTCAGGAAGCCGATGCTCTTGTACATATCCAGCACGGTCGCGCCCATCATCATTGGCACGGCCAGGATGAAGGAGAACTCCGACGCGGCATAACGGCTCACGCCCATCAGCATCCCGCCAGAGATTGTGGCACCGGAACGGGAGAAGCCAGGCCACAGCGCCAGGCACTGGAAGCAGCCAATCATAAACGCCTGACGATAGGTAATATCATCGACGCCCACGGCTTTCGGCTGTTTTGGCTTCAGGAACTCGGCGGCCAGCAGCAGCACACCCCCGACCACCAGCGCGTACATCACGTTGATCGGATTAAACAGCGTTTTAATCTGATCGTGCAGCACCAGTCCCACAACCACCGCCGGCACCATGCCCAGCAGAATATGGATCAGCGACAGACGACCGCTGCCGACACCCTCATGTTTCACTTCGCCAAAGTGGATGCCGATCAGCCCGAACAGACGGCGCCAGAACATCACCACTACGGCCAGAATCGATCCTAACTGGATCACAACTTCAAAGGTCTCGGCTTTTTCACCCTCAAAGCCCAGCAGGTGACCCACTATAATCATGTGCCCTGTGGAAGAGACCGGTAAAAATTCGGTCAGCCCTTCCACAACGCCCAGGATTGCAGCTACCCAAAGCTGATGAATATCTGCCATCAAATGTTCCCTCTATCCGTTTCAAAACCATTAAAAAGGCGGTAGCGCGCTGCTATCGCCTGAAATCATGCCGCTGTTCGCCTGAAGTAAACCTTAAGGTCTAAACCGATTCGCCCGCTGTAACGCATCGGTACAGGCTATGACAGACAGTAATTTGGTTTGGTTTCATTGTGATGGCAATCACATCGTATTTATTTAGGAATAGTCCCGCGCTCGATCCGCACGCCAACCTGCGCCGCCTGGGCCACAGCGCCCGGTTTGCTGACCTTTATACGCACGCCAGGCGAATTAAAACGGTTCATCAACAGATCCGCAATTTCTTCAGCAACCCGCTCCACCAGGGCGAAACGGCTTCCAGTCAGATGCGTCAGAATGGCCGAGGCGACATCAGCATAGCTGAGGCAGTCCTTCACATCGTCGCTGCTGGCCGCCAGCCGGTTATCCCAGGCCATTTCGACATCGAGCACCAGCTTCTGCTGCATGCCCTGTTCCCAGTCGTAAACGCCAATGGTGGTGAACACCGTGAGTTGTTCTATAAATACGATATCCATGATAAGACTCTCTGTTTTTGGCTAAGCCGGATACCACTTCCGGCGGATTATGCGTATTATCCACGGTTGAAGAGATCAAAACGACCCTGAAGGGAACGGTACGGTGTTATGAGTGCTTTCGCGCTTGGTATGATTATTTTCGCGTATCTTTGCGGTTCGATTTCCAGTGCCATTCTGGTCTGCAAACTCGCTGGCCTGCCCGATCCCCGCACACACGGGTCCGGCAATCCGGGGGCGACCAACGTGCTGCGCCTGGGCGGTAAAGCCGCAGCCGCCACCGTATTAGTGTTTGATGTGCTGAAAGGGATGGTGCCGGTCTGGCTGGCCTGGCTGATGCACGTTCCCCCGCTTTATCTTGGCCTCACCGCGATTGCCGCCTGCCTGGGTCATATCTATCCGGTGTTCTTTCGCTTTCGCGGCGGAAAAGGCGTGGCGACAGCATTCGGTGCCATCGCACCCATTGGCTGGGACCTGACCGGCCTGGTCACCGGCACCTGGCTGTTAACGGTTTTACTCAGCGGCTACTCGTCACTGGGCGCTATCGTCAGCGCGCTGATCGCACCGTTTTACGTCTGGTGGTTCAAACCGCAGTTCACCTTTCCGGTTTCCATGCTCTCCTGTCTGATCCTGCTGCGTCATCACGATAATATTCAGCGGCTGTGGCGGGGACAGGAAGGCAAAATCTGGAAGCGCAAAAAGAAGTCTCAGCCATAAAAAAAGCCGGCAAGCCGGCTTTTTTCACATCAGATAGCGGGCAGTTCCGCCAGCGGCCAGCGCGGCCGCACGCTGACGCCTAACGCACCGCGCGTTCCTCCTTTCAGTCGCACCATGCCCGCATACGCGATCATCGCACCATTGTCGGTACAGAACTCAGGACGGGCATAGAAGACTTCACCGCCGCGCTTTTGCATCATGACCGCCATCTGCTCGCGCAGCGTCCGGTTGGCGCTGACGCCGCCCGCAATCACCAGACGCTTAAAGCCAGTCTCGTCCAGTGCGCGCTTACATTTGATCGCCAGCGTGTCCACCACCGCATCCTCGAAGGCGCGGGCGATGTCGGCTCGGGTCTGATCGTCATCCGGATTCGCGCGAATGGTGTTCGCGGCAAAGGTCTTCAGCCCGGAGAAGCTGAAATCCAGCCCCGGACGATCGGTCATCGGACGCGGGAAGGTGAACCGCCCTGCCGTGCCCTGCTGCGCCATTTTCGACAGCATCGGCCCACCCGGGTAATCGAGACCCAGCAGCTTCGCCGTTTTATCAAAGGCTTCACCTGCCGCATCATCAATCGACTCACCCAGCAGGAGATATTCACCGATGCCGGTGACGCTGATCAGCTGAGTATGTCCGCCCGACACCAGCAGCGCGACAAACGGAAATGCCGGTGGATTCTCTTCCAGCATCGGTGCCAGCAGATGGCCTTCCATATGGTGAACCGGCACTGCCGGCACTTTCCAGGCAAACGCCAGTGCGCGACCGATCGTCGCCCCGACCAGCAGCGCACCGACCAGTCCTGGTCCGGCGGTGTAAGCCACCGCATCGATCTGCTGTGGTGCCAGACCGGCTTCTTTCAGCGCCGCCTGAATCAGCGGCACGGTTTTACGCACGTGATCGCGTGAGGCCAGTTCCGGCACTACACCACCATAATCTGCGTGCACTTTAACCTGGCTGTAGAGCTGGTTAGCCAGTAATCCGGCCTCGTCATCATAGATTGCGATGCCGGTTTCATCGCACGACGTTTCAATACCCAGAATTCGCATTGCATCACCTCATTCTTGCGGCGCGCAGTTTATCACAGCAATGGGAGATGCAGCGCGGCCATCCCGCGTAAAAAGTCATTTTCTGTCGGCTAAAGAGTGCGCTATACTCCCGCCCCTGGAAAAACCGGCAGCCGCACAGGCAAACGCTCCTGTTGGTTTCAAATTGTCCATGGTGCTTTACAAACCAACCTGGGTTGGAGTAAAATGCTGCACCATTTTGAAATGTGCTGGCGCCGCAGTCAGCAGCAAAACCGAATTTTATCGAGGTGAGAGTTACATGCCGGTAATTAAAGTACGTGAAAACGAGCCATTTGACGTAGCACTGCGTCGCTTCAAACGTTCTTGCGAGAAAGCAGGCGTTCTGGCTGAAGTTCGTCGTCGTGAGTTCTATGAAAAACCGACTACCGAACGTAAGCGCGCTAAAGCGTCAGCAGTTAAGCGTCACGCCAAGAAACTGGCTCGCGAAAACGCACGCCGCACTCGTCTGTACTAAGTCGTTCCGGAGGTCCGCCTCCACCGCGTGATTCACGCAGACAGAGTCAAGTAAAAGGCCGTGCTTTCCGAAAGGAAGCGCGGCTTGTTGCCGTTTATGAGCTGAAAAACCGGGGCGTATGGCTGGACGAATTCCACGCGTATTTATCAACGATTTACTTGCCCGCACGGATATCGTGGATCTTATCGATGCCCGCGTTAAGCTGAAAAAGCAGGGTAAGAATTTCCATGCGTGCTGTCCTTTTCACAATGAAAAAACCCCCTCTTTCACCGTAAACGGCGAAAAACAGTTTTATCACTGTTTCGGCTGTGGCGCACACGGCAATGCCATCGACTTTTTAATGAACTTCGATCGTCTGGAGTTTGTTGAGAGCATCGAAGAGTTAGCCACCGCCCACGGTTTAGACGTGCCTTATGAAGCAGGCAGCGGGCCCAGCCAGATGGAACGCCATCAGCGCCAGAGCCTGTATCAGCTGATGGAGAGCCTGAACGGTTTTTATCAGCAGAGCCTGCAGCAGTCCAGCGCGCAGCCAGCCCGCGACTATCTCGATCGTCGTGGTCTGAGCGCCGAAATCATCGATCACTTTGCGATAGGGTATGCCCCCGCCGGCTGGGACAACGTTCTCAAGCGTTTTGGCAAGCAATCCGAAGACCGAGAGTCACTGATGGAAGCGGGCATGCTGGTCAGCAATGACAAAGGCCGTACCTATGACCGGTTTCGCGACCGCGTCATGTTTCCGATTCGCGATAAGCGTGGCCGCGTCATCGGTTTTGGCGGACGTGTCCTGAGTAACGAAACGCCGAAATACCTGAACTCGCCGGAAACACCGATTTTCCATAAAGGCCGCCAGCTCTATGGCCTGTATGAAGCAGTAAAACATCATCCTGAACCCGCCCGCCTGTTAGTGGTCGAGGGATACATGGACGTGGTTGCGCTGGCGCAGTATGGCATCGATTATGCCGTTGCGTCGCTGGGCACCTCCACCACGGCTGAACATATTCAGTTGCTGTTTCGCAGTACCGACACCGTGATCTGCTGTTACGACGGCGACCGGGCTGGACGTGAAGCAGCATGGCGTGCGCTTGAGACCGCATTGCCTTACATGAATGATGGTCGTCAGCTACGCTTTATGTTTTTACCCGATGGCGAAGATCCGGATACGCTGGTCCGCAAAGAGGGTAAAGCCGCTTTCGAGGCGAGGATGGAGCAGGCAATGCCGCTCTCTTCGTTTCTGTTTGATAGCCTGCTGCCGCAGGTAGATCTGAGCTCACGCGACGGTAAGGCGCGCCTGAGCACGCTGGCTTTACCGCTGATTACGCAGATCCCCGGTGAAACTTTACGTATTTATATGCGTCAGGAGCTGGGGAATAAACTGGGTATTCTCGATGACAATCAGCTTGAAAAGCTGATGCCAAAGCTGGCCACAAGCGGAACGGCCCCGGTTGCCCCGCCGCTCAAGCGTACCACCATGCGCGTGCTGATTGCGTTGCTGATTCAGAACCCACAGCTGGCGTCGATGGTGCCTTCGCTTGACGGGCTGTCGGAGTCAAAAATGCCGGGTTTACCGCTGTTTATTGAATTAGTGGGCCGCTGTAATGAGAATCCTGGATTGACTACCGGTCAGCTACTAGAGTTATATCGCGGAACAAATTTTAGTCAGACGCTTGAAACGCTGGCGATCTGGAACCACATGATAGTAGATGAAGAAGCCGAAGCGGTGTTTCAGGACTCGCTGGCCAGCGTCTACGACTCTGCTCTGGAAGAGCGTCTGGAGTTTCTGATAGCGCGTGAACGCACCCAGGGACTGAGCGCCGACGAGCGCCGTGAGCTCTGGACACTCAGTCAGGCGTTTGCCCGAAAATAATGTAGCACGCTGCCCGTTCTGATGGAGGGCGGCGTGGCTGTTTTAAGGCCGTGGGCGTTAAGCCAGGCCTGTACCACCAACGATTTATACAAGCGGCTTAAGTGCCGATTACTGATGGGCAAAGCCCACGCCGCGACGAAGGCAGCGGCAAGAATTAAAGGCCTTCACTGCTATTGTTGGCTCGCTGCCGACCGACACCAATCTAATTAACAGAAGTGTGGATACCGTCTTATGGAGCAAAACCCGCAGTCACAGCTCAAGCTTCTTGTCACCCGTGGTAAGGAGCAAGGCTATCTGACCTATGCTGAGGTCAATGACCATCTGCCGGAAGATATCGTCGACTCCGATCAGATCGAAGACATCATCCAGATGATTAACGACATGGGTATTCAGGTGGTTGAAGAAGCCCCTGATGCCGACGATCTGATGCTGAACGAAAACAGCTCCGATACTGACGAAGATGCCGCGGAAGCTGCCGCTCAGGTGTTATCCAGCGTTGAATCTGAAATCGGGCGTACGACTGACCCGGTTCGCATGTACATGCGTGAAATGGGTACCGTTGAACTGCTGACGCGCGAAGGCGAAATCGACATCGCGAAGCGTATCGAAGACGGTATCAACCAGGTTCAGTGTTCCGTTGCCGAATACCCTGAAGCGATTACTTACCTGCTGGATCAGTACGACAAAGTTGAAGCAGGTGAATCACGCCTTTCCGATCTGATTACCGGTTTCGTCGATCCTAACGCAGAAGAAGATCTGGCCCCAACGGCTACGCACGTGGGCTCTGAGCTGTCTGAAGCCGATCGTAACGACGACGAAGATGAAGACGAAGACGAAGGCGACAACTCCGAGGACGATAACTCCATCGACCCGGAACTGGCGCGCGAGAAGTTCTCCGATCTGCGCAAGCAGTATGAAACCACCCGCAGCGTGATCAAAAGCAAAGGTCGCAGCCATGCCGCCGCCGTTGCTGAAATTCAGAACCTCTCTGACGTCTTCAAACAGTTCCGCCTGGTACCGAAGCAGTTCGATTACCTGGTAGGCAGCATGCGCACCATGATGGAACGTGTCCGTACGCAGGAACGTCTGATCATGAAGCTCTGTATTGAGCTGTGCAAAATGCCGAAGAAAAACTTCATCACGCTGTTCACCGGCAACGAAACCAATGAAAGCTGGTTCAAAGCGGCGCTGGCGATGAACAAGCCGTGGTCTGAAAAGCTGCTGGAAGTGCAGGATGACGTTATGCGTTCCCTGCAGAAGCTGGCCCAGGTCGAAGAAGAGACCGGCCTGACCATTGAGCAGGTTAAAGATATCAACCGTCGCATGTCGATCGGTGAAGCCAAAGCGCGTCGCGCCAAGAAAGAGATGGTGGAAGCGAACCTGCGTCTGGTTATTTCGATTGCCAAGAAATACACCAACCGCGGTCTGCAGTTCCTCGACCTGATTCAGGAAGGGAATATCGGCCTGATGAAAGCGGTCGATAAGTTTGAATATCGCCGTGGTTACAAGTTCTCGACCTATGCGACCTGGTGGATCCGTCAGGCGATTACCCGCTCTATCGCGGACCAGGCACGTACCATCCGTATTCCGGTGCATATGATTGAGACCATCAACAAGCTCAACCGTATTTCGCGCCAGATGCTGCAGGAGATGGGTCGTGAGCCGACGCCGGAAGAGCTGGCTGAACGCATGCTGATGCCAGAAGATAAAATTCGCAAAGTGCTGAAAATCGCTAAAGAGCCGATCTCGATGGAGACGCCGATTGGTGATGATGAAGATTCACATCTGGGCGATTTTATCGAAGACACCACGCTGGAGCTGCCGCTGGATTCTGCTACCTCAGAGAGCCTGCGTTCTGCCACCCATGACGTGCTGGCTGGCCTGACCGCGCGTGAAGCGAAAGTGCTGCGCATGCGTTTCGGTATCGATATGAACACCGACCATACGCTGGAAGAAGTGGGCAAACAGTTTGACGTAACGCGTGAGCGTATTCGTCAGATTGAAGCGAAAGCCCTGCGTAAACTGCGCCATCCGAGCCGCTCGGAAGTACTGCGTAGCTTCCTCGACGATTAAGTCCGACAAAAACCCCGGTTCGCCGGGGTTTTTTGCCTGCTACTCCCCTGCCCTGCTCTCCCCCGGATGCAGCTCTCTGTAAAGCTGACGATACGCCTCCACCATCTCTTCCAGTGAGGCGCGATTAAGCCCGCTGGGATTCGGCAACACCCACACCTGAGTTTTCCCCATAAAGATGGGCTGCTTACCCCATTCCACTTTGCGCTGCTGAAAGGCATGACGAAACGCATCCTTACCCAGGATGGCGAGCGCGGCGGGCTGATAGTTCAGCACCTTTTCCATCAGACGCCTGCCGCCCTCCCGCAGTTCATCCGTGGCTAACTGGCTCGCCTGCACCGTGGGCCGCTCAACCAGCATCGTGATGCCGCAGCCAGTTTCAGTTAAGCGCTGCTCCTCTTCCGGCTTCAGCTGTTCCCGGGTGAAGCCAGCCTGATGGATGACTTTCCAGAATCGGTTGCCGGGATGGGCGAAGTGAAAGCCCTGATGGGCGGTTGACTGGCCGGGATTGATACCGCAGAACAGCACATCCAACCCCGGGGTGATGATGTCGCGGATAGTGTGTTCACTCATGCCTTTTCCGCCCTGCTGTCGCTGCGCTCTGGCGTAAGCGCTCTGCTACTCTGCTGCTCCATTGAACGTCCTGTGCTCTCTGCCGCGTAATCTCTGGTTAAGATAGTAGTGATTACGTCCAGCACATTCCAGCCTTCAGGACTCAACACGTAACACTATCGACGTAACAGAGGCAGCCAGGGACTGCCAGAGCCTGATGTCCAGTTTCGTTAAAGGCACGGCGTCGCATTTTCCATACGATTTTAAAAATCTGCTAATGCAACCCACCAGTTTTGTTATAGAAATCAGCAGGTAAATTGCTGCTGTTTATTTCAGCAACCGATGGCAGAGTGCTGGATCGCCCTGAAGAGATACTTTATAATCCCCGCTCCGCTGGCCCCTTAGCTCAGTGGTTAGAGCAGGCGACTCATAATCGCTTGGTCGCTGGTTCAAACCCAGCAGGGGCCACCAAATTTTTCCTTTCAAATCATTCTATTAGAGCAAAAACTTAGAGTGACTTGTTGTTTTTTACATTGCCAGTGTCCCCTTTTTGTCCCCTCGTATTTAATATTGTCACCATCTTTCGTTCTCCCAGCGCTGATTTTTCTCAGTGTTGGCGTGACAGAAACCATCAAGATCGGGAAATAAAGTTAACTGGCGCACATCGAAGGTACCCTCAAGAAGTTGCAAAAAATCCTTTTTCAGCTTTGCGGTGATGCAAATAGGAAGATAAGCATCATAATCCTTATTAAAATCTAAGCTCCCCATTGGATCATCGCTAACAATGCTATACATAAACTGAGCACTCTGGGCGGCAATTCTCTTTGTTACGGCTGGAGGCTCCCAAGTTGTAGCCCCCTTTATACTCATGCCATCGACAAAAATCTGATCATAAGTACGCTCTTCCGCCTCACCTTCTTGACCTTTTATATAATCCGAATGAATGCCGAATAGTAACCCGTCCTTTCCTCTTTCTGAGTGGCATGTAAACCATAGAGCCACTAACACATTTCTCGAAAAATCAATTAGCCTTGTAGCTGCACCATGATGTTGGAGTTTTGCAAGCACTTCAAAGTCAGCCAGACGCCGACCTTCCTCGTAGCCATAGCCTTTATGACGAGCCTTACTTAGTAGCTCAAGCTCATACAATCTCATTCTTCGCTCACTAGCTACACGATGAGTGAGCTTCAACCGCCGAAATGCAGCACTGTGGATTGGCCAGTCAATATTCCCTTGCCCTCTCCACATGTATACATTCGTGCGCATCTTTGAATGCACATTTGTAAGCTCGATCAACTCCCCAAGACTACTAGGTGCATTAATTTCACCAAACAATTTAGTTTGAACAGATTCCAAAGCATCCCCCACTTAGATAAATATTTACTGGAGTAGTGATTCAAAAATTATCAGACACTTAATTATGAGCCGATTTATTTTGGCGGTAAAATGGCAATAGCGATTTGCAACCTTAGATTAACTGATTACATGAAGAGGTGGCTATATCTGAGCAATCTGAGGGTTATGGGAGGCGTGTACTTTGCCAATGTGAATAAGCTGCCTGCCATGCCTCGTTCTCATTCGCAAATGGCTTATCTGCTACAGGAACCCACTCCAGTTTATTGTTCTTTACCTGCTTAAATCTAACATCCCAATACTCCCCGCGTGGCCACAGCACATAGCGATTACCTGGCCCCCAGCGATCATTCCATATCGCATCATCTGTCAGCTTTTCCCCTCGCTCCATGAACATGAAAAGCGCGCCATTAAGTGAAACACGTCACATTTTGCAATCCTCAAACAACCATGATCACTGTACATAATAACAGTATATTCCTTGCCGCTTTTTTCAGTAGTGCAAAAAATCCTTAAACCTGCACAGCCCTTGCCCTGACTGGGTTTGTTGTTTAGTTGCTTCGATTTATAGAGATCCACATGAGATCCAAAATCTGGACAAAAACAAAAAACACCATTTAAATTCAATAACCTATACCTAACCTTAGATCCATTACAGATCCAAAAAACTGAAAAGGACTGAAATCCTTTTCACTCTTTTCAGTTGGCGAACTCCGGTGGAACTTCAGCACCGGCGCGGTCTGGCCATGCCTTTTGTAAAAAAATAGAACTGAAAAATTCTTATGATGTAAAACCTGCAGGCGGGTGCGGTGTAGCGCCGATTTTGTCTGCGCAGCGATTATTTTGCCGGTGCTGACGCGCAGCCAGTGCCACGCTCTGCGGATGATCTGTCGGGGGTAATCGTGCGTGATGGTCACGCCTGCGCGTGGCGCAGCGTGCGTCTGAGGCGTTCTGGTGACGGGCAATAAAAAACCCGCTGTGATAGCGGGTCAGTGTGCTGGCTTACTTGCTGATGACGGGGGAGTATTTCTTACTGAGCGCAGCGGCCTGCTGGCTACTCTGTGCGATGGCGCTGCTGTTCGTGGGCTGACCGGTTGACGGGTGCGTATGGCTGGCCAGCTGGTCAGCCAGCTGCTGTATCAGCGCCACGGTATCGAGCATCAGCTGGGCCACGTTAATCTTCTCTGAACCAATCCACACCACCGGCGCGATGATTTCCTGACGTGTACCGGCAATGCTCTGGCGCAGCTGGCCAATTTTTTCAGTCAGTGCCTGGCCGACTTTTAGCGCCGCGCTGCCGGTCACGTCTGTTTCCGCATCACCGCCCACTGTAATCAGCTGGCTCTGCTGTGCGGCCACGCTGTAGCTGCCGGTAGTGACATGCTGAATGGCTCCGGCCATCAGTGACGCAGTGCCGATCACCGTGGTCTTGTCCGTGGCTTTCACTGTCGTTTCCCTGCTGACCAGCTCACGCTTTTCAGTATCGGCTTTAACTTCCCGGTTCATGGATGTTTCACGGATGGCCTGATCGGTCTGGCGCTCCCAGTCTCCGGCCTGCGTTACCCGCTGTGATACTTCCGCACGCTGCTGCTGTAGCTGTTCGCCCGGCTTAACGTCCGGCAGGCTGGTCCCTTCCGGCATGGTCTGGCGCACAAATGGCTTGTCCGGTCTTCCCCCGGTAAAACCAACCTCAACCAGCGTTCCCTCCGGCGGGAACTGAAACATGCCGGAATCATTACCGGCCATCGGTACGGGCAGCGGCACGGCAGGATAAACCGGCGTACTGCCGTCCGGATTGCCGTCAGCGTCCAGTAACTGCAGATTGCAGCACAGCGACCGGTTCGATGCCTGCCAGCAGACTTCTGTTCATCATCCGCCGCATCGTCATTACTTTTCAGCAATGAGCTGAGAATAATGACGCCCTCGCAATTTCTCACTCCCGCCTTCCCCTATTTTAAAAATCAAGCTTACCGGCAAATTTATTATTATCATTTTCGCACTGCTGTTAAGCCTTTATCATAAATTCAGGATTAAATTAAAAAAGCTATAACGCATCAAATACACCATAAACAACTATCTTCAAATGGAGACACTTTTACTTATTCATTAACTAAACCATTAATAAACTTCTGTGTTAGCCTGACCTTCCTGAATTAAAACTAAAAATCAGGAGAAGACGATTAACCAGCGTACTTAGCTTAAGGGATAAGGATACAATACGTCTCATATCTCTTATCCTTTATCACTCTGCACGCTGATTAGCCCGCACAGCAAAAAGAGCGTACGGTCTGTTCAGATCTGCTCGTTATAACAAATCTGATAAGAGAGATAATATGAGAAAATTATTATTAAGCACCTCAATTGTCGCCGCGATGACTACCGTCAGTTTTGCGGGTCACGCTGCAGAGTCTGCGACCCTTACCGTAAAAGGTTCAATCACTCCAGCCTCCTGTGATGTGACCTTAAGCTCAGCGAGCATCGATCTGGGCACTATCGCAGCATCTGAACTGGCTGGCAGCGTTAATGTCAAAGAAGGCAGCAACGTTACCCTGAATGTGAATTGCGACGCGCCTGCCGCGGTCGCGGTTCAGACTACAGATAACCGTGCTGCAAGTGCCATGACGCTGGCAAATATGTCTGATGACATGAAATTATCAGCCTCAGGCTTAACAGATGACAACGTCTTTGGCTTAGGTTCAGACAGCTCTCAGGGAAAAGTAGGCGCTTTAGCAATAGCCATTACAAATGCGACTGCAGACGGTACAGCTAACACGAATGTACTGACCAGTAGCGATAAAGCATCATGGTCTCTTACTCAGATCTCGGCGGCAACACCCGCAACACTGAAAAAGAACGGCTATTTCGCGCTGGCGTCTGATGCGGATGACACCACCCCCGCAGCCCTGACTAAAGCAACTTACACCATTGCGTCAAAAATGATTCTGAAGAAAGCGGATGCCTATCCGACCGGCGAAGATGTGTCCATTGATGGTAATGTAACGTTCTCTGTTGTTTACCTGTAATCACTAATTATTTCAGCGAAGGCCATCTGGCCTTCGCTTTTTTAAGTCTGGGTATAAAAGCATTGATCAAATTTATTTCTGCTGCCGTTATTTTTTCATTATCTGCTTCTTTCGCATTTGCAACAGGTATGAAACCAGAGGTGCCAGCTTTATTTCTCGATGACCAGAATCGTGAAGTCACTGTTAACGTCCTGAACACAGACAGAAATACTGCGCTCCTGCACAGTAGCCTTCAGACTATTCCTGAAGATCCGGTAAACCGACTGATTATTACGCCACAACTTGTTCGTGTTGAAGGTGGAAAAAAACAGCAAATTCGCGTCGTCCTGAAAGAAGGCATCAGGCTGAATAAACAGAAGATGCAGCGAATTAACTTTATCTCAATCCCTCAGGATGATGGTAAAAAAAATCGCGCCCGCATTCTGGTTGGCCAGAATATTCCGGTCATCCTCTCCCCCGCCAGCTTGCCATTAAATACGACCCCGTGGACGGGGCTGACTTTCTCTCTTGCGGGGCCCTCTCTGCATATCGAAAATCCGACGCCTTACATCGTCAGGCTCACCAGAGAAGTCGATTTGTTACCGGGGAATCAGTCGGTTGAGCTGAAAAATTCCTACATTCTTCCAGGTGAAAAATTTGATGTACCCCTACCTGCGGCAACCGCGAAAAAGGTGAAATCACTTCGTCTGCACCCCGTGACCCGGTACGGAATTTTAACACACCCCTTCAATGTCCAGCTGTAAGCCCGCTCCCTTTTACCCATGAAACATTACCTGTTACTTCTCCTTTTTGTCAGTGTTGCCGGTGCAGAGGCAGCAAACAGTTACGACAAAGAGATGCTCAAAGCGCTCGGCTACGATGCCAGCGCCGCTGAACTGCTTGATGCGGGCACGCACTTCCTGCCGGGAAAACAGCCCGTCAATCTTGTCGTTAATGGTCAAAGCAAAGGGGTACATATCCTGACGTTTGATCAGGCGGGTAATCCCTGCTGGCCAGCGGATCTGCCAGAAAAGCTGGGGATCAATCCCGATCGTTTTCGTCAGGCAGAGGATGCGCGTTGCCTGCAGCTGCCACCCGAAAGCCCGATTCTGCTGGAACAGCAGGTTGATCGCAGCAGCCTGGTGCTCAAGGTTCCGGCGGGCGATCTGTCTGTGCATCCGCACTTTTCCAGCGGGGGGAATGCGCTGGTGGTGAATTACGATGGCCGACGCTATCAGTACCAGACGCGCACCGGACAACATCATGACGCTCAGACCCTGACTTCCGAGATCGGAGCTAATATCAGCAACTGGATTTTTCGCAGCGGGCAAAGCTACGCCAGTCAGAATGATAAGCACCAGTTCACCCGGATCTACAGTTATGCCCAGCGCTCTGTTCCTGGCTGGGCTTCAGTGATGCAGATGGGTGAGATCACCGCTGGTGACGCCCTGTTCTCAGGCATTAATCTGCTGGGCGCGCAAATCGTGCCAGAGGACAGTGCAAAAAATGGCGGAAACAGGCGCGTGTCACTGAACCTGCTCTTCTCACAAGCCGGTACTGTTGAGGTGTGGCAGGCTGGCATCCTGTTGAAGACTTTTCAGGTCACAGCCGGCATGAACAGACTGACTGATATCCCGGTTATCAACCAGTCCGATGATTTTGAGATCATCAGCCATGACCAGTCTGGTCATCGTCAGCAGCAGACGATCCCCTACATTCAGGCTGAGACGACGATGACTCTGGCGAATGCCGGAACCTCTCTGGCCGCCGGGCGCCTGCGTCTGACCGCTGAGCAGTTCCCGGTGCTTGTCGCTTCTGCCGGACTTTATCAGAATCATTTTATGGCTGTGATGGCAGGTGGCCTGATGAGCGAGCACTATCAGGCCGCCTCATGGCGCACCACGCTGCGACTGACAGAACGTCTTATCACTTCTCTCACCCAGACCGCCTCAGAGGCGCAGACTTCGGCAGAGGGCAAAGTTAAAAAACAGGGTCTTAATCAGAAACTTAGTCTGAACTCAGGCCTGACAACCCAGCTATCTCTGACCTCCTCCGCCAGCTTTCGCAGCCGCGACTATATGGATCCAGGTAGTTCATGGAGTTCAAAAAAAACCAGCCGGGAGAATGGCCAGACGCGGTCTCAGTACGCTGCCGGCATCAGCTATAATCAGCCTCAGCTCGGCATGCTCTCTTTTTCTGCCAGTCTCTCACAGAGCTGGCAGAATTCAGAAAACCGGGGCTATGTGTTGAGCTGGGGTCGTAACGTCGGGAAAACCAACGTCAATCTTAGCATCCAGAAAAACCGTCTCAGGCACGATCAGCGTCACAATGACGACCGTTATGTTTACCTCAATATCGCCGTTCCCCTCGATTCCCGCAGCAGCCTGCGCAGCTGGGTCAATGAAACCCAGGGTAAATCGCGGGGCGGGATGGGGGTTGACAGCACCCTGAATGATAAGTTTACCTGGAGCGTGTCTGGTGAGAAAAGTCAGCGTGAGGATGCGTCGGTTGCCGGTTCAGCCGCCTGGACCACCAAATATAGCCAGCTCAGCGGGGGTGTTTCGCATAACCAAACCAGCACCAGTTACAATGCAGGCGCGCGTGGCAGCGCCGTCCTGCATAGCGAGGGGCTGACATTTTCCCCCCGTAAAACAGGTGATACCGTTGGCATTATTTCTCTCAATAATCCCCAGCCGGACGTAAAAATCCACAAGCCTGGTGGCCCGGTCTGGAGCGACCACACGGGTCATGCTATCGCCTCCTGGACGCCCTGGCAGAAAAATACCGTTCAGATCGAAAACCATAGCCTGCCTGCAAATGTCCAGGTCATCAGTGGTATTGCCGACATCACGCCTTACCGCGGTGCGGTCGTGCCGGTAGTTCTGCCTGCCTTTACTGTACGTCGGGCGCTGGTGAGCTTTCCGCCAGAGCAAAGTCCGGCACCGGGTGCCCCTGTCAAAAATGGCAAAGGAAACCTGATCGCTTTCGTTAATGAAGATGGCACGCTCTTTTTCGACGACCTGCCAGATGAACCATTGTTCAGTGTCGACCGGAACGGCAGCCAGTGTGTCATTGATATGCTTACGCCCTGGCATGACCAGCCAGGCGCCCTTTATGCCTCACTTTCCGCGAGATGCGTTCCATGAAAAAGTCCTCTGTTGTGACTCAGCTGCTGGCAACCTGTGGCCTTTTTGCCGCTCTCCATGCCCACGCAGCGTGCGACATTCAGCTTAGCGAGCCCCGGATTGATTACGGTGAAATGACCCGGGGCGAGTTGCTATCCCACCCCGGTAATTCGCTCTCCGCCGCAGAACTGCGAATGGGTGACCAGCGTGAGTCAGAGCTCACGGTCATCTGTGACCGCCCGACACCGCTGAGACTGACTTTTAACGGGCCAGCAAAAGAGAATGAAAGCTATCAGTTTGGCGAGCAGGGTCGGGCAACACTGACCCTGCATGATGTGACGATCGACGATCGTCCGGTCACGATCGAACGAGCCGGAACCGAGGCGGCGGCGATGGCGTTCAGCGCCAGTCAGCCTCTGCAGTTCCGCAAAGAGGGCCAGATCGCCTCCGGCAGCACGCTGCGTGCAAAAGTGACGATAGTCACCTGGCTGTCTGCCGATGCCAGCCGGGTGAGCGAGCGGAAACAGTGGCAGCTTAACGGCAGCTTTATCGTCAGCGATAAGGGTTAACGGCCGCTGAAAAATTATCTCGCGCCTTACCCTGTTTTCCCGCGCAACCCGCATGCTATCTTAAGGTTTTGATTTTTCTGTGGGCAAAATTGATGACTAAGTTGCGGGTAGGGATCGTGTTTGGCGGGAAATCGGCTGAGCATGAAGTGTCGTTGCAGTCGGCCAAAAATATCCTTGAGGCGATAGACAAAACCCGGTTTGACGTGGTGCTGCTGGGCATCGACAAACAGGGGCACTGGCGTCTTAACGATGCGTCCAACTTCTTACTGAACGCTGAGAACCCATCCCTGATCGCGCTGAACCGCGCCGCCGACGATGTGGCGCTGGTGCCCGGTCATACTCAGCAGCAGGTTATCACCCGTCACAACGCGCATCCGCTGTCGCAGATCGACGTCATCTTCCCTATCGTTCACGGCACGCTGGGTGAGGATGGCTCCCTGCAGGGCCTGCTGCGGATGGCTTCGTTACCCTTTGTCGGCTCCGACGTGCTCGGTTCTGCGGTCAGCATGGATAAAGATTTTACCAAACGCCTGTTACGCGATGCCGGTCTGAAGGTCGCCCCGTGGCTGAGCGTCACCCAGGCGCAGCGCGCCCAGCTGGATGCAGAGGCTGTCATTGCCCGCTTTGGCCTGCCGCTGTTTATCAAACCCGCCAATCAGGGTTCATCGGTCGGCGTCAGCAAAGTGGACAGCCCGGCGGAATTTGACGCCGCGCTGGCGCTCGCCTTCTCTTTTGACCGTAAGGTGCTGATTGAGCAGGGCATCAAGGGACGCGAAATTGAGTGCGCGGTGCTGGGCAACGATGCGCCCGAAGCCAGCCCGTGCGGCGAAGTGGTGGTGCATGATGCCTTCTACTCCTACGACACCAAATATATCTCGGAAAGCGGTGCGCAGACGGTGGTGCCCGCCGCCCTCTCCACGGAAACCAGCAATGCCATTCGTGAGGTCGCCATTAACGCCTTCACGGCACTGGAGTGTTTTGGTATGGCGCGCGTCGATGTGTTTTTAACCGACGACGGCGAGATTATTGTCAACGAAGTAAATACCCTGCCCGGCTTCACCAATATCAGCATGTACCCGAAATTATGGCAGGCAGCCGGACTCAGCTATCAGGACCTGATCAGCCGCCTGATCGACCTGGCCATCGAGCGCCACCAGCAGGCCAGCACCCTGAAAAGTAGCGTCAGCTGAGTGCATCGGCGGCGTGGCGTCAGGCCACGTCGCTGGTGAAGGTGCGGTAGTTAACCGGTGAGGTCTGGTTGCGGCCGTTGCGTTTCGACAGATAGAGGTTTTTATCTGCCGCGGAGATCAGCCGGTTGATGACGGGGTGCCACTCCGTCGCCTCAGCGACGCTGCCATGCGCCAGTCCCAGACTGACGGTCACCGTCACGGTATTCCCCTGCAGCCAGAACTTCTCTTTCGCCATCGTCTGCCGGATGTTCTCAGCCAGCAAATAGAGTCTCTCCGGGTTCTGATCGAACAGCACCACCACAAACTCCTCGCCGCCAAAACGGCAGATGCGTCCCGCTTTGCCCACCACCCGCTGCATCCGGCACGCGATCTCTTCCAGCACGCTGTCGCCGGCGTCGTGACCAAAATTGTCGTTAATGGCTTTGAAGTAGTCGACATCCAGCAGGATAACGCCCGCTTTGCGTTCAGGGGAGACGGGCTCACTGCGCAGGCTTTCATAGAGGCCGGAGCGCGACAGCAGCCGGGTCAGGAAGTCGTAATTCGCCCGCAGCGCCAGGCGCTGGTTAAGCTGGCGGATCGCATCCATACTCGCGGCCACGATCAGCGGGCTGATGGAGATAGTCGCCACCCCCAGCCGGGCCGAGGTGAGATGGTTAAGCGGCAGCATCGCGTCGCTGCCCTGAATGTTCATCACGCCGTGTGACACCAGGATAATTTCGGTAATGCCGGTCAGTAAAATCACCAGGCTGGTCAGCGGCATGGGCAACACCACCGCGCACCAGATCAGCGCAGGAACCGGGAACGTCAGGCTGCCCGCGCCACCCATCATCGCCCCGACAGTCAGCGAACCCGCCACGGCGATAACCGGGAGCAGCTTGCGGATGTGCAGAAACTGGCGGGGCGACAGCGACGACCAGTCGCGGGTCAGCAAAAACGGCAGCAGCATCAGCCCGGTGGAGAACTGCTCGCTGAACCAGTCAGCCCATGCCAACGCCAGCCCGGTATCAAAATCAGCCTGCTGCGCCAGCGCCCCCCAGCTGGCACAGGTGAACGCCGCCAGCAGGCAGGCCGGGAAAATTCGCAGCACGCTGGTAATCCGCTCGCTGCCGGAATCGTGCTGAAGATGCCTGACCAGCAGCGTCACCGCCACCAGCACAAACAGCACATTTGCCACGTTAAGGGTTAACGCTGAGAACGCCCAGCCCGAAAAAACGGTGTCGTTGAACACCATGGCGGCCAGGATAGCCAGGTAGTAGCAGCTTCGGTGCAGAAAGGGATTGCGGACGATGACGCCCGTCACGATCGCATTGACTGGCCAGAAAAGAGAGAGCTCTTTGGGAAAGCGCAGATGTCCGCCGATAAAACAAAACAGCAGCGTGATTAAAAACAGCAAAAATGCGTTCTTTTTTGCGTTGTGCTCTTCAAACAGCGGTGTGCGCATGCGTCCGGACCTTATCGCGGTGAGGCTGGCTCTCCACGCCAGCCTGCACAGGCGCGTGGTGTCAGAATGATTAAATCCTGAATACCCTCAATGTCATCCTGCGATAAAACCCCACTTCATGGGCTAACTCAAAAAAAATGCCCCAGCACCGGGTAAGCCAAAGCAGATGACAGCAGAAAACGGGGCTTTATTATGCCCCGCCAGTAAAAAAATCGGCTATCCGAGATATCCGATTTTTGCGCTTCTGCAGATGCTGCCGTTGTGCTTCGGACTATTTTACGGCCACCGGCCACTGGCTCAGGCGGATGCCGCGCTTGTCCGCGTTGTCGCCAAAATCTTTCAGCACCGCCTTCACATCGGGGTCGATATATTCTGCATTGTCATTATCGATAATCACCACGCTGTTCTCCGGGATCTCATCCAGCAATCCCTGCAGCTTTGGGTTGTGCATGAAGGTCAGGTTCTGCTGAAAACGCAGGACGTAGTGGTCGTCGTAGCGGGTGAGCTGCAGAGCGTTGCGATGGCTTTTATAGATGCTGTAGAGGATCTGCGTGGCGATACCGATGCCGATACCGACCAGCATCCCCAGCGTAATAATGCCGACGATGGTCGCCAGAAACGGCACGTACTGCTGGGCCCCCATCCGGAACTGTTCGATAAAGAGTTTTGGGGTCGCCAGTTTATAGCCGGTGTAGAGCAGCACCGCGGCCAGGCTGGCCAGGGGAATGGCGTTCAGCATCTCACTGAACCACATCCCGCAGATCAGCAGCAGCACACCGTGAATGAAGATAGAGAGCTTTGTCTGCGCCCCCGCGCTGACGTTGACCGAACTGCGCACGATCACCGCCGTTATCGGCATCGCGCCCAGAAAACCGGCGGTCAGATTACCGATGCCCTGAGCGAACATCTCTTTATTGGGCGACGGCGCGGGCGTCTGCGGACGCAGCTTTTTCAGCGCTTCCTGACTCAGCAGGGTTTCCAGGCTGGCAACCAGTGCCAGCGTCACGGCGACGACCCAGACCTGCGGATTCTGCCAGGCCATCCAGTCAGGCGTTTCCAGCTCAGCCACCAGCGCAGAGACGCTGTCAAAGGCGGGCAGCGAGATGCGTGCCAGCCCCTGCGTCATCTCCGGGAACAGCCCTCCGCCTGCCACCGTCGCGACGCAGCCGACCAGCACCGCAATCAGCGGTCCGGGGATCCAGGCCAGCGCCTTAATGCGTTTGATCGGGGCGGTTGTCCAGAGGCATAAAATGGCTAAACCGACCGCCGCCACGACAACCGACGGCAGTGAGAAGGTCATCTGCCCATTCACCAGCGAAACCAGCTCCGCATCACCCGCCGCGCCCAGCGCCACCGGGATCTGCTGCATGATCAGTAGCAGGCCAATCGCCGCCAGCATGCCTTTGATCACACTGCCCGGCACCAGCGAGATAAACCGTCCGGCGCGCAGCAGACCCAACAGGCACTGCAATGCCCCGGCGATAATCAGCGCGGTGAGGAAGGCGGAGAAGCTGCCCAGCGTCGCCATTGAGGCGACCACGATAGTGACCAGACCCGCCGCCGGACCGCTGACCGCAAAGCGGGAGGGACTTAACGAGGTGACGACCAGACCGCCAATCACCCCGGTCAGCAGACCGGCAAACGGCGGCAGCCCACTGGCCTGGGCGATGCCCAGACAGAGCGGTAAAGCCACCAGGAAAACCACCAGACCCGCCGGGATGTCGCGGCGCAGGGTATCAGAATTCATCATGAAGGCTCCTCTGAAGATTGATGAATCAGCTCTTTGAGATGGCCGGAGCGCAGGTCATAAACACAACCAAACACCTCCAGTTCCTGGCCCGACTGCCAGATTTGCCTGACCGGCTCAGACTTCACCAGCCTGGCGAATTGCGCTTTAACGTTGGCTTCAACCAGCCGATCGCGTTGTTCATCGGGGGTGGCGTCTGCTGGCCCTCCCTCGGCCAGCCCCTGCTGAATGTCATCACGCAGCCGCTGAATGCGCCTTCCCAGTGCGGTCTCCTGTCCTTCCAGCACGCTGCCTGGCAGGTTCTGTGCGGCTTCTACCCCGCCGCAGCCGTAATGGCCGCTGAGCACGATGCGTTTCACGTTGAGAAAGAAGAGCGCGTATTGCAGCACGCTCAGCAGATTGTCATCCTCCTCCAGCACCATGTTGGCGATATTCCGGTGCACAAAAAGTTCGCCTGGGTGGGAGCCGGTTAACACTTCGGCCGGAACACGGCTGTCTGAACAGCCAATCCAGAGCGAGTGCGGCTTTTGCTGATGAAGGGATTTTTTGAAATAGTCTGGATTACGCTGGCGGCGCTGTAATGCCCAACTGCGATTTTTCGCTAATAAGGGTTTAAGTGTCGTCACATTCATCTTCTCTCTACTACCGGGATGTCGCATCCTGGCTGATCACAAAGTGTATCGGCTCACAAATAGCGTGAGAGCCGCCAGGTAAATAAGAACCAGGTCACAGGAAAAGGTTATAGACGTTAACCATTGCCAATGCACGAGCAATATTTCACAACGCTTTAACATGGCGTGATTTGTCAATTAAACGTCAGCAAAAGTCAGAAGAAAGTAAATTTAATTCAGCAGGAGAAAAATAAATAAACAGAAAGGGGTCATATTAAAACAATAAATATCATATACTTAATAAGAAAAAGATAAAATTCGCAATTTATTGCTGACAAATAAATACAGGCACTAACTGCATGGCTTTTTCTCGCCCTGCCCGTCCGCCCCACTTTTACCAGGAATACTCTTAATTAAAAAATTAACCATTAGCACAATCGACCATCTTAATAGCAGAAAGCCAGTTAAATACGCCTGCTTTGAGATAAGAATAAAGCGAGAGATGATTAATTTGATTCGCAGCAAAATAGTGACAGCGGAAAGTAAATCAGGACCAGGATTTAACAGAGCCTGAACGGGTCAGGCTCTTTTTCTTGACGAATTATTTACCGTTCCAGCTTTGCAGGCGTGATTCCCGCACGGAGAGCTGCTGTTCCGGTGTCAGCTTATTGTAATTCTCCGCCATCCCGCTCTCCCAGTCGCCGTATAGCGGGTTCGGCAGCACGATGAACTGCGTGCCAAACTGCTGATGATTGAGATTCACAAAATTGCGACGCTGCTGATTGCCCTGATGCCAGGTCGCCCCACCAAAATCGTTGAGGTTATCGCCAACGTAGAGCACCACGTTGTAGCCTGCATTTTTGATGGCATCGAAACGCGCCTGCTTGTTGGAGCTGTCGGTATTCAGACGCACCGTTTTTTCACTGACGTCGGGAAAACCGAGCTGCTGCATATTCGCCACCGTGGCGGCGTAATCTTTCTGATCGCGGTTCGACACATAGAACAGCGTGCCGCCGTTCTGGGTGACGTGGCGTGCAAACTCAACCGCGCCGGGCACCGCTTTCGCCTGTCGCGCCTGGGTCCAGGCTGACCAGCTCTTGCTGCTGAACGGCTGACCGTTTTTCGCCTGCCAGGCGCTGTAAGCGCTGTTATCCAGCATGGTTTCGTCCAGGTCGACAATCACAGCTTTCGGTTTGCCGGTCAGCGACGGCGCCTGATCGAACGCCATGCGCGCGGTGTTGAACGCCTGCCAGGTCAGCGCCTGATATTCGCCGGACTGCTGGAACCAGTTGACCGCCAGCACCGACTGCTGCCCGAGCTGCTGCTGAGCGGTCTGATGTGACGAGGAGGCGCAGCCGGTCAGCAGCAGGGCAACCAGGCCGGAGGCGGCAAGTTTTGCGGAGGTTTTCATCGTTTCATCCTTAAGGTGAGAAAGGGCTGAGGAGACGCTTCAAAAATGTAGCAGTTAACGTAAGCTGTTGGCAGCCCAACGTACGCTGTTATCACAGGAGATTCCTATGGCCGTTATCCCGCGCTCGCCGTTGCTCGACTCGCTGGAATGGGTCGATTATGCCTTTCAGCCCGCCGGTGAGCCACCGCCCGCCGATGCCGCCTGGGGGCATCAGCGCCACAGTGCTACGGTCGTCTTCGACGTCGAAAACACCCCATCCAAAAGCTGCGAATCGGATGGCATTATCAGCAGCGGGACGCGCCCGGTGGCAGTGTATACCGCTGACTGCCTGCCGGTGCTGATCGCCGATCCTCAGCAGCGCATCGTGGCGGCGGTGCATGCCGGACTAAAAGGCACGCTGGCGGGCGTGCTGATCCGCGCCGTGGAAAAACTGTGCGAACAGGGCAGCGAGCCAGAGAATCTGATGGTGGCGATCGGCCCGGCACTCGGCCCCTGCTGTTATGAGCTGGCCGAGCCTCAGCGGGCGGAGATCGCCCGGGATCCAGCGCTGGCACGCGGGCTGCGCTGGCACAGGCAGCAGCCGGTCAATGCTGAGGCTCAGCGTCCGCAGGCGACGGCACGTCAGCAGGGTGTCTGGTTCGATCTGCCGGCGCTGGCGACACAGATGCTGGTCGATGCGGGTGTTCCGGCTGCGCAGATCGATAACGTTGGCGTCTGCACCTACTGTATGGCCGAGGGCGGTTCAAGCTACCGCTTCAACACCCATACGGGCAGCGGCTATCACTCCCGCTACTCCTGGATACGGCGGCGATAAACGCGCCCGCCGTGAAAATCGGCCACGGCGGACGCACAGCCTGTCGCGGCTGATGTTGATTTCACTCACACCCTGACACTCTTTCACTTTTTTTTAACACAGAAGTGGCTAGAGTTAACTCATCCGACCACTTTATCGTGAGTGATGATCATGGCCGTCCATTCTGACTATCCCGCGCTGTTCAGGCCGCTGGACCTGGGTTTTACCCGACTGAAAAACCGTTTCCTGATGGGCTCCATGCACACCGGGCTGGAAGAGCACCCGGATGGCGCCGCCCGGCTGGCGGCTTTCTACGGCGAGCGGGCGCGCGAAGGCGTCGCGCTGATTGTCACCGGCGGCATTGCCCCTAATGCGCAGGGCGTTACCACCGCCCACGGCGCGATGCTGACAGAGGAGGCGCAGTGTGACTGGCACCGGCAGATTACCGATGCCGTTCATCAGCACCAGGGCAAAATCGCCCTGCAGATCCTGCACACTGGCCGTTACAGCTATCAGCCCGATCTGATCGCGCCCTCTGCCCTTCAGGCGCCGATCAACCCGTTTACGCCCCAGCCGATGAGCGAGGCGGCGATTGAACAGACTATCGATGACTTTGCGCGCTGCGCCCGTCTGGCCCGCCAGGCCGGCTACGACGGCGTGGAGATCATGGGCTCTGAAGGCTACCTGATTAATCAGTTCCTGGTGAAGCACACCAATCAGCGCAGCGACCGCTGGGGCGGCGACTTCCGCCAGCGAATGCAGTTTGCCCTCGCAGTCACCCGCGCAGTGCGCGCCGCCACCGGCGACCGTTTTATTATCATCTTCCGGCTGTCGATGCTCGATCTGATCAAAGAGGGCAGCACGCTGGAGGAGACGCTGCTGCTGGCGGGCGAGCTGGAGCAGTGCGGGGTCACGCTGTTTAATACCGGTATCGGCTGGCATGAAGCGCGCATCCCGACCATCGCCACCTGCGTGCCGCGCGCGGCCTTTGCCTGGGTCACGCAGCGCCTGCGTGCTCACGTGTCGGTGCCGGTCATCGCCACTAACCGCATCAACCACCCCGCCGTCGCCGAAGAGCTGCTGCAGTCGGGCTGCGCCGATATGGTGTCGATGGCGCGCCCTTTCCTCGCCGATGCCGCCTTTGTCAGCAAAGCGCAGCGCGGCGAACCGGACAGTATTAACACCTGCATCGCCTGTAATCAGGCCTGTCTCGATCAGGTGTTCGCCGGCAAGATCACCTCCTGCCTGGTCAATCCGCGCGCCTGCCACGAGTCGCTGATGCCGGTCATCCCCAGTCGCGCCCCGCGCAGGCTGGCGGTGGTCGGGGGTGGCCCGGCCGGAATGGCCTTTGCCCTGCAGGCGGCCGAGCGCGGACATCAGGTGACGCTGTATGAAGCCGCCGCCGATATCGGCGGCCAGTTCAATATTGCCCGGCTGATCCCCGGCAAAGCGGAGTTCAGTGAAACCCTGCGCTATTTCCGCCACCAGCTGGCAGCCGCCGGGGTGACGGTAAAGACCGGCAGCCGGGTTACGGCCGATGGGCTGGGTGATGCCGATGAGGTGGTGCTGGCCACCGGCATTCAGCCGCGCACGCCGGATATTCCGGGCATCGATCACCCCAGCGTCCTGAGCTACCTTGAGGTGCTGCGCGATCGGCGTCCGGTGGGGAAACGGGTGGCGATTATCGGTGCCGGCGGCATCGGTTTTGATGTGGCAGAGTTTCTGTCGCAGCCTTCGCATGACGCGGATCGCGCGGCCTTCTACGCTGAGTGGGGTATTGATCGGAGCCTGACGCAGCCCGGCGGTGTGGTGGCCCCCGAGCCGCCCGCCGCATTACGGCAGATCTGGCTGCTGCAGCGCCGCGCAGGCAAACCCGGCGCCGGGCTGGCAAAAACCACCGGCTGGATCCACCGGGCCAGTCTGCAGGCGCGCGGCGTGGAGATGTGGGGCGGCGTGGAGTATCTGGCGATTGACGATCGCGGGCTGCACCTGCGGCGCAACGGTGAAACCCTGCTGCTGGCGGTCGATAATGTGATTATCTGTGCCGGACAGGAGCCGCAGCGCGAACTGGAAGCGGCGCTGCGTGCACGGGGACAGAGGGTGACAGTGATTGGCGGTGCCGATGTGGCGCAGGAGCTGGATGCGCGCCGCGCCATCGCACAGGCGACCGCGCTGGCGCTGGCGCTGGGTGTCTGACTAGCGCATTTTTACTGCGCGCAGCACCACGAACTTCTGGTTAGAGGCGACCAGCGTACAGTTGCCGAACAGCTTTTTCAGCTTCTGATGATAGTCGAGGTGGCGGTTGCCGACGATGCGCAATTCGCCGCCATATTGCAGACAGCGTTTGGCATCGCGGAACATCTGCCACGCCAGGTGATCGGTGACGGCGTGCTGCTGGTGAAACGGCGGGTTGCACAGTACCGCGTGCAGCCGGTCCGAGGGATAGCCGCTCAGCACGTTGTTGACCAGGAACTGACAGCGCGACAGATCCTCCGGACGGTTCACTTCCACGTTAAGCTGGCTGGAGGCGACCGCCATGTAGGACTCATCCAGAAAATGCACCTCAGCCTGCGGGTTCTGTGCCAGCGCCATCAGCCCCACCACGCCGTTGCCGCAACCCAGATCGACAATCTCGCCTTCGATATTTTCCGGCAGATGCTGCACAAACAGGCGTGCGCCGATATCCAGCGAGGCGCGTGAGAAAACGTTGGCGTAGTTGTGGATCTGATAAGGGGTGCCATCCAGCGGCCAGACCTGCGTGGGACGGGCTTCGCGCAGGGCAGGCTGGCTGAACTGACTGAAGATCAGCCGCGCTTTTTTCCACGCCAGCGAGGTTTTCGTCTCGCCGATGATCTGTTCAAACAGCTGCAGGGTGGAGTTATGGATCTCTTTGGCGCGGGCCGCCGCCAGAATTACCGTCTCCGGGGTCACCACTTCACGAATCGCGCGCAGCTGATGCTCCAGCAGCGCCAGCGTCTTCGGCACTTTAATCAGCACCGCCGCCGGGGAAGCAGGCAGCGCCGCCAGGCTGTCAATAAAGTGGACGTCGCTGTCATCCATCCCGTTGAAAGAGAGGTTCTGCCGGGCGGCCTGCTGGCTCAGCCAGGAGTCGCTGACGTGCCAGACGGGACGCGGATTGAGACCACAGGTTAAGGCACCAAAACTGTCGTTAAATACCAGCACCGGCCCCTCTGGCAGCGCCTGCTGCAACAGATACTCATCAGCCGCATCCCAGGCTTGTAATGGACTTTCGTCACGCATCTGCGGGAAGCGATGCAGGATCAGTGTGCGATCGTTCAGTTCAAGTTGGCTCATGAATTCTCCGGCGTGGTACACTTTGATTAATTTTCGCCCCGATAAAAAGGGCGCGCAGTATACTCTTTTTCGCCCGGAATCCCTAATGTCCTCACTCATCTACCTTCAGGGTTACCCTGCTCCCCTTCTTGAGCAGGTGCAGACCCTGATTACCCATCAGCGCTTAGGCGCGTTTCTGCAGGAGCGCTATCCCGATACCCACGATGTCGTGAGCGATAAGGCGCTGTATGACTACACCCAGGCGCTGAAAAACCGCTTTATGCGCAACGCGCCGCCGATCAGTAAGGTGGTGTGGGACAACAAAATTAAAGTGATGAAGCACGCGCTGGGGCTGCACACCGCCGTCTCACGCATTCAGGGCGGCAAACTCAAGGCGAAGGCTGAGATTCGCATCTCTACCTTTTTCCGCCTCGCGCCGGAGCCTTTTCTGCGCATGATCGTGGTGCATGAGCTGGCTCACCTGAAAGAGAAAGATCACGATAAAGCGTTTTACCAGCTCTGCTGCCATATGGAGCCGGATTACCACCAGCTCGAATTTGATGCGCGGCTCTGGATGACCGACCAGGCGATGCGCGGCAACGCGGCTTAAAGAAACTCCTGCGCTTTCTGGATCAGACTGGTTTTGGTCAGCGCGCCCTGAAAATGGCGCTCAGCGGGGTTGTTCAGCACCGGCAACCGCTCCAGCGTGACGGCGGCAAAGGCTTCCCACCCTTCACGCATACTCTGGTTCTGATAGACCACCGGGAAATCCTGATCCATCACGCACTGCACCGGCGAGTCGAGGGTGATCTCCTGTGCCAGCACCCGGCGTGAAATCTCATGAATGGAGACCACGCCGAGGAAAGCCCCCGCGGCGTTGATCACATAGACGTAGCGTTCACGCTTCAGCGAACTGACTGCCAGCGCCTGCCCCACCGACGCTTCCGGCTGCAACGCCGCGCCGGGAATAATCAGCTCGGCAATGCGCATGTTATCGAAATCATATTTTGCTTCTGAACGGCTGAAGTGATGGCTTACGACCGGGTAGGTGCTGGCCGATTGCAGCCGATAGACCACCATGGAAGCCAGCACCGTGGCGATCATCAGCGGAAACAGCAGGCTGCTGTTGAGGGTCATCTCCAGCACCATCAGCATCGCCATCAGCGGGGCCTGACTGACCGCCGCCAGCACCGCCGCCATGCCGATGGCGGCATAGAGCAGCACATTGCCCAGCGGCAGATTCAGCATCGCCCCCAGCGTCGCCAGGATCACGCCGAGCAGCGCGCCGATCAGCAGCGACGGCGTAAACAGCCCGCCGACCGCATTCGAGCCTACCGAGAGGCTGGTGGCAACGGTTTTCAGCAGCAGCAGAAGCAGCAGACCCGGCAGCAGATAGTGGCCCGCCATTACCTTCACAATCACTTCGTAGCCGTTACCGAGGATATCGGTTGAGAGCAGTGCCAGTAAGCCCACGGCCAGTCCGCCTGCACCGAGGCGCAGCGGCAGGGAGGCGACCCGGCTGAACAGCGCTTTACTGCGGGCAATGCACTTAATCAGCAGCCAGCCCGCCAGCCCGGCGCACAAACCAATCAGCACCGTCATCAGCAGGCTGCTGAGATCCATGGCAAAGTTCGCCTCAGCCAGCGGGTAGAGCGCGCTGCGAAAGCCCAGCGTCCACATGGTCATCACCGCCGTGGCGGAGGCGATAATCAGCGGGATCAGCCGCTGCAGGGCGGAGATGCCGAAGGCGATTTCGGCGACGAAGATCGCCGAAGCCAGCGGCGCATGGTAGACCGATGAGAGTCCCGCCGCCGCCGCCATCGCAACCACATCACTGTTTTTCAGGTTAAGCGAGGCGGGCAGCAGGCGGCCAATCGCGCTGCCGCACAGCGCTGAAAGCTGCACCATCGGCCCCTCTTTCCCTATCGACGCACCGCTGCCGATACTGGCGATGGAGGACAAGGCGCGGAACAGTGAGGTTCGGGTCGGCACCGCATCGAGCCGGGCATTGATCACCTCAAGGTAGTCCGTTTTCACCGTCTGCTGCTGCTCAATGGCGACCGCATAACGCAGAAAAAAGCCCGCCAGCACACCGCCAGCCCCCACCAGCAGCGGCCAGAAAATCCACGGCCAGAGCGGCAGCAACCCGGAAATCTCCCCGCTGCGGGCAAACAGCAGATGGTTGATCAGTTCAATCACGCCGCGAAAAGCCAGCGTCACCAGCGACGCGGCACACCCGACCGGCATGGCGATCAGCAGTGTGGTCCAGTTTAATGCGTGCTTACTTGCTTTCACCTGCGCTCCCTGATTGGTGCCTGACATTCATCGCTCCCGCATAGTATTGGAACCGGGATCGCAGGATCAATCCCCGCCCGCCCCTCCCCATTGCACCGCGCCGGAGAGATGTTACTCTGCCGCTTTACCGCTGCCGGAGAGAAGACGTGATTCGTTTTGCCATTGTGGGAACAAACTGGATAACACGCCAGTTTATTGATGCCGCGCATGAAACCGGCGAGATGCAACTCTGTGCGGTCTATTCGCGCAGTCAGCAGCAGGCGGACGTCTTTAGCGCCGGCTACCCCTTCCAGGCAACCTTTACCTCGCTGGAGGCCCTGGCCGCCAGCCCGGCGATCGATGCGGTCTATCTTGCCAGCCCCAACGCCCTGCACTGCCAGCAGGCACTGCTGTTTATGTCGCACGGCAAGCATGTCATCTGTGAAAAGCCGCTGGCTTCCAATCTGGCCGAGGCGGAGCAGATGATCGCCTGCGCCCGGGAACATCAGGTGGTGCTGTTTGAGGCGTTCAAAACGGCCAGCCTGCCCAATTTCCTGCATTTAAAGGCGGCGCTGCCCGCCGTGGGGCGGATGCGGAAAGCCCTGCTGAGTTACTGTCAGTATTCATCGCGCTACCCGCGCTATCTCAACGGCGAAAAACCCAACACCTTTGATCCGCGCTGGTCAAACGGCTCGATCATGGATATCGGTTATTACTGCCTGGCCTCGGCGGTGACGCTGTGGGGCGCGCCGCAGCGGGTGCAGGCCAGCGCCACGCTGCTTGAGAGCGGCGTGGACGGACATGGGGTGGTAGTGCTCGACTACGGCGATTTCGACGTGACGATTCTGCACTCGAAGGTCAGTGACTCCAGCCTGCCCAGCGAGATTCAGGGAGAAGCCGGATCGCTGCTTATTGAGACGTTATCGGAGTGCCAGCAGCTGACCTTTATTCCCCGCGGCGGAGAGAAGCAGGTGTTAAGTCAGCCGCAGCATAGCAACACGATGCGTTATGAGGCGGCCGAATTTGCCCGGCTGGTGGCGCAGCGTCAGGTGACGCATCCCGGGCTTGCGATCTCACGCACCACGGCGGCACTGCTGACTGAAATCCGTCAGCAGACCGGCGTCATCTTTCCGGCCGACCGGGCGGTTGTGTAAATATTTCTAAATATGTCTGCAAGCTGTTGCTTCCTGTGCGGTGAAACCGTAACGTAGCTTTCTGCAAAGGGGAGTAACTTGTAATCTGATTGATCGTCACTACGTTGCGCAAGCATCCGGTCGTCAGGCAACCCGGAATTAATTTCTGTGTTGTAAGTGAGACCTTGCCGGAAGGCGAGGTTTGCTTACACAAAAATAAGCGGCTGATGTCTTCTGACTTCAGCCGTTTTTTTTATTTTTCAGACAGGATACGAATATGCAAACTGTGGGGACACCTTTACTCTGGGGCAGCTTTGCGGTTGTGGTGCTTATCATGCTGGCTATCGACCTGCTGTTGCAGGGACGCCGCGGCGCGCAGACCATGTCTTTTAAACAGGCGGCGATCTGGTCGCTGATCTGGGTTTCCGTCTCACTGCTGTTCAGCGCCGCCTTCTGGTGGTATCTGGAAGGCAGCGCAGGACGCGAAGTGGCTAACACCCAGACACTCGCCTTCCTGACCGGTTATGTGCTGGAAAAAGCACTGGCGGTGGATAACGTCTTTGTCTGGCTGATGCTCTTCAGCTACTTCTCTATTCCGGCCAACCTGCAGCGTCGCGTGCTAATCTACGGGGTATTAGGCGCTATCGCGCTGCGTACTATCATGATCTTCGCCGGTAGCTGGCTGGTGACCCAGTTCAGCTGGATCCTCTATGTGTTCGGTGCCTTCCTGCTGTTTACCGGGGTGAAAATGGCGCTGGCGAAAGAGGATGACGGCGCAGTCGGCGACAAGCCGGTGGTGCGCTGGCTGCGTAAGCATCTGCGCATGACGGACGATCTCGACGGCGAGAAGTTCTTTACCCGGAAAAATGGCGTGCTGTTTGCGACACCGCTGCTGCTGGTGCTGATCATGGTGGAGCTCAGCGACGTGATCTTTGCGGTCGACAGTATTCCGGCGATCTTCGCCGTCACCACGGACCCGTTCATCGTCCTGACCTCAAACCTGTTTGCCATTCTGGGTCTGCGTGCCATGTACTTCCTGCTGGCGAACGTGGCAGAGCGCTTCTCAATGCTGAAGTATGGCCTGGCGATTGTGCTGGTGTTTATCGGCTTTAAGATGCTGATTGTCGACCTCTACCACATCCCGGTCGGCATCTCGCTGAGTGTGGTTGGTGCCATTCTGGCGTCAACCCTGCTGATTAATGCCTGGGTCAACCGCAAAAGTGACCAGAAAAAGCTGACACCATAATTACCTGCAGGGGCAGCGGATGCCCCTGTTTTATTTTGTGGCAGCCAGCCGCGCCGTTTCATCCCTCTGTCACACTTCCACTATTCAGCATAATAAAAATCCGACGCGCCCCACAGCGACAGAACTTTCTCTTTTCTCGTCCGATCTTTTCCTTATACTCCGCCGGGCAAACCGTTTTAGCCGATGCAAAACATCGCGCCTGAAACTACATTCGCGACAAAATACAGAAACTATTATGCAGAAAACTCTCTCCGCACGTCTGGGTACGCTGCTCGCCGGTAGCCTGGTGAAGCAAATCATGATTGGGCTGGTCGCCGGTGTTGCACTTGCCTGGATCTCACACGATGCCGCGTTAGCGGTCGGTCTGCTGGGCGAACTGTTTGTCAGTGCGCTGAAAGCGGTTGCCCCCTTACTGGTTCTGGTGCTGGTCATCGCCTCGATTGCCAACCACCAGCAGGGCCAGAAAACCAATATCCGGCCGATTATCATGCTCTACCTGCTGAGCACCTTTTTCGCGGCAGTGGTCGCGGTGCTGTTCAGCCATCTGATCCCGCAGACGCTGACGCTGGCGGTCGGGAGTACCGAAATTGTTCCCCCTTCCGGCATCACGGAAGTCCTGCACGGGCTGCTGATGAGCATGGTGTCGAATCCAGTTACCGCGCTGATGCAGGCGAACTACATCGGTATTCTGGTGTGGGCGATTGGTCTGGGTCTGGCGTTCCGTCACAGCAGTGACACCACCCGCGCCTTTCTTAATGACGCGTCCGAAGCAGTGACCTGGCTGGTGCGCTGCGTGATCCGCTGTGCGCCTGTCGGTATTTTCGGTCTGGTGGCGTCAATTCTGGCCTCCACCGGCTTTGGTGCGCTGTGGCAGTATGCCCATCTGCTGGCGCTGCTGCTGGGCTGTATGGTGCTGATGGCACTGGTGGTGAACCCGCTGCTGGTGTTCTGGAAGATCCGCCGTAACCCTTATCCGCTGGTCTTCACCTGCCTGCGCGAAAGTGGCGTCACCGCCTTCTTTACCCGCAGCTCTGCCGCCAATATTCCGGTGAATATGGCGCTGGCGAAACGTCTGAAGCTGGATGAGGATACCTATTCGGTGTCGATTCCGCTGGGCGCGACCATCAGTATGGCGGGCGCGTCAATCACCATTACCGTGCTGACGCTGGCGGCGGTGCATACGCTGGGGATCAGCATTGATGTGCCGACTGCGATTCTGCTGAGTCTGGTGGCCTCCCTCTGTGCCTGTGGCGCATCGGGTGTGGCGGGCGGTTCGCTGCTGCTGATCCCGGTGGCCTGCAACATGTTTGGGATTCCGAATGACCTGGCGATGCAGGTGGTGGCTGTCGGCTTTATTATCGGCGTCCTGCAGGATTCGGCAGAAACCGCGCTGAACTCGTCAACGGATATTCTGTTTACCGCTGCTGTCTGTCAGGCAGAAGCGGAGCGCGAAACCAGCCGGGCTTAATCTTTCAGATAGCTCAGCAGTTCAGAGAGTGGGTGGCAGAGTCCGAAGAGCAAAGCGTCCCGCGCCAGGGAAGGCGCGGGCCGAGCGAGCAGGGATGCTTTAAGCGACTTTGCGATCGGACTCTGCCACCCGCGAAGTGCACCGAATTAACAGACGGTAATGACGACCTCAGGATCGTCATTTTCAACGGCAAATTATAGCGTCACCCCGCTTTTGAAAATCGCCAGCTCGCGGAAGTCGTTCTTTTCGTTGTTGGTGGGCTGACCGCTGGCAATCGCCACGATGGTATCGACAAAATCTTCCAGCATCGCCTCCATGCTCATCCCCTCAATCAGCCGTCCGGCATTAAAGTCGATCCAGTGCGGTTTTTTCTCCGCCAGCGGCGTATTCGTCGCCAGCTTCACCGTAGGCACAAATCCCCCATAGGGCGTGCCGCGTCCGGTACTGAACAGCACCATGTGGCATCCGGCCCCCGCCAGGGCGCTGGTGGCGACTGCATCGTTGCCCGGTGCACTCAGCAGATTCAGTCCCGGCGTGGTTAACCGCTCGCCATATTTCAGGACATCGACCACCTGGCTCTGCCCCGCTTTCTGGGTGCACCCCAGCGACTTCTCCTCCAGCGTAGTAATGCCACCCGCCTTGTTGCCCGGCGAGGGATTCTCATAGATCGGCTGCTGGTGATCGATAAAGTACTGCTTGAAGTCGTTGATCATCGAGACCGTTTTAGTGAAGGTCTCCTCGTCGCGACAGCGGCTCATCAGAATCCGTTCTGCGCCAAACATCTCCGGCACCTCGGTCAGCACGGTGGTGCCGCCGTTGGCGATCATCTGGTCGGAGAAACGTCCCAGCAGCGGGTTGGCCGTGATGCCGGAAAGCCCATCCGAGCCGCCACACTCCAGCCCGAACTTCAGCTCGCTGAGCCTGCCCGGTTCACGCCGGTCGTGACGCATCTTCTGATAGAGGGCATGCAGACGCTCCAGTCCGGCTTCCACCTCATCGTCATGCTGCTGACACACCATAAATTCCACCCGGTCGCTTTCAAAAGCCCCGAGGGTGTCACGGAAGACATCGACCTGATTGTTCTCACACCCCAGGCCAATCACCAGCACCGCGCCCGCGTTGGGATGCCGCACCATGTTTTGCAGCATGGTGCGGGTGTTGTCGTGATCCTGCCCCAGCTGCGAGCAGCCAAAGGTGTGGCTGAACAGGAACGCGCCATCAATATCTTCCGCCTGCTGCGTCTCCTGCAGGAAACGCTGCAGGATCTGGCGCGCGATGCCGTTGACGCAGCCGACGGTGGGCAGGATCCACAACTCATTGCGGATGCCGACCTCGCCACTGGCGCGCCGGTAGATCTGCACCTCCCGATCGCCAGGCTGCGGTGGCAGCGTCACGAAGTCGGGCTGATAAGCATAGTGGTCCAGATCGCTGAGACTGGTGCGGGCGTTCTGCGAATGGATCAGCTCTCCGGCCGCCACCGGCTGCGTGGCATGGCCAATCGGCAGGCCATATTTGATTACCAACTCATTCTGCCCGACAGGCTGCAGGGCAAATTTATGCCCGCGCCCGACGGCCTGGTGCAGCACCACACGCTGTGGTGGCAGCTCAACCGTCGCGCCTGCGGCTAAGTCACGTAACGCCACGGCGACATTGTCGCGGGGATCGATTTTAATTGCGTCTTGCATCGCGTGACCTCAGTTGACTCAGCGCCTCACGGACGCCGTGGACGATAATGTTTTGCAGGTGCCGGGTAACCGTCTCAGCCAGCCCGGGCTGACGGGTTAAATCTTCGCCCCAGTGCTGCGCATCGCTGAGCATGCGCTCCACCAGCTGCTGCAGCGACATCGCGCCGCTCTCCTGCGCCTGCCAGGCATCGGCATAGCGCTGTAACCAGTGGGGATCATCCTGCAGCGGCCACGCTTTTCCGGCCAGCTCGCCGCGATAAAAGGCAATCAGCGCCGCCAGCGCAAAGGTAATGTGCACCGGCCACTGCCCGGTTTGCTGATGTGCGGCAAGCAGTGGCGTCAGCAGACGGGTGCGGAATTTGGTCATGCTGTTCAGGGCAATCGACAGCAGTGCATGGCGAATAAAGGGATTACGGAAACGGCGCAGGACCGCATCGGCAAAGGCATGGAGTTCTGCGGCAGGCAGATCCAGCGTTGGGATGACATCCTCGCGCAGTAACGACGCCACAAACCCGGCAATAGCCGGATCGGCCATCGCCTCGCCCACGCTCTCCAGACCGGCCAGAAACGCCACCGGCACCATCGCGGTATGGGCACCATTCAGGATCGCCACCTTCTGCGCTTTATAAGGCGCGATGTTGTTCACATGCCGGACCTGCGGCGACAGCGCCTCCAGCTTCAGTTCACTGAACAGCGCCGACGGCCCCTGAATCACAAACTGGTAGTAGACTTCGCCCGCCACCAGGTAACGATCTTCATAGCCCAGCTCGCGTTGCAGCTGCTCACTCTCCGCCGGGAACCCGGTGACGATGCGGTCGACGAGGGTGTTATAGAAAGCGCAGTGCTGATGCACCCAGCTTTTAAATTCGCTTGGCAGATGCCAGTGATCGGCATAGCGCAGCACCTGCTCACGCAGCGTGTCGCCGTTGTGGTCAATCAGCTCGCACGGCACCACCAGCCAGCCGCGATCGCTGGCCCCACTGAAGTGGGAGTAGCGCGCCCACAGCAGCTGCGTCAGTTTTCCCGGGAAGCTGCTGGCGGGCTGGTCGGTGAGCTGGTCCGCCTCCGCAAAGGCGATCCCCGCCTCGGTGGTGTTCGAGAAAACCATGCGCAGGTCAGGATTTTGCGCCAGCGCCATAAAGTCGCCGAACTGCTGATAAGGGTGGATTTCACGGTTCAGACTGCGGATGAGACGGGTTTCGCTGACCGGCTCACCCTGCGCGTTCAGCCCGCGAATCAGCGTGGTGTAGAGTCCCTCCTGCTGATTCAGCGTATCGCTGACGTCCCGGTTACGAGGCCGTACCACCACAATCCCGGCATCGGTGCCCTGATGCTCGTTCAGCCAGTCGATCTGCCAGTCGATAAAGGCGCGCAGGAAATTACCTTCGCCAAACTGGATCACCCGGTCACGATAGCGCGCGCCCGGAAAGTCGCGGCGGTTCAGCCTCTGCATCATCAGGCTCCCAGCTCAATGCCGAAGTAATCGCGGGCGTTGTTAAAGCAGATGTTCTGCACCATCTGCCCTAACAGGGCTTCATCGCCCGGCGCCTCACCCTGCGCTACCCAGCGGCCAATCATCTGACACAGCAGGCGGCGGAAATATTCGTGGCGGGTGTAGGAGAGGAAGCTGCGGCTATCGGTCAGCATCCCGACAAAGCGACTCAGCAGTCCGATCTGCGACAGCTGGGTCAGCTGGCGCTGCATGCCATCCAGCTGGTCGTTGAACCACCAGGCGGAGCCGAACTGCATTTTGCCCGCCTCTCCTTCGCCCTGGAAGTTGCCCGCCATCGTAGCCAGCACTTCGTTGTCGCGCGGGTTCAGGCAGTAAAGAATGGTTTTCGGCAGCGCGTTATTGCGGTTCTGTGCGCCCAGCAGGCGTGCCAGCGGTTCGGCCAGCGGCTGATCGTTGATCGAGTCAAAGCCGACGTCCGGCCCCAGCAGCTGATACTGACGCGGATTGGTGTTGCGTAGCGCGCCGATGTGATACTGCTGCACCCAGCCGCGACGGGCATATTCGCTGCCCAGCCAGACCAGCACTGCGGTTTTGAACTGTGCCGCCTCGTGCGGCGTGGGCGTGGTGCCGCTGCGGCGGCGCGCCAGAATGTTATCCAGCGTGACGTCATCGGCGTCGGCATAGCAGACCACATCCAGTGCGTGATCGGACACCTTACAGCCGTGCGCCGCAAAATGATCCAGCCGCTGATGCAGCGCCCGGCGCAGGTCATCAAAACGCTGCACGCTGATGTCGGTCAGCTGCTCCAGCGCACCAATCCACGGCAGAAAGGTTTCGGCTTCAATGTTAAAGGCTTTATCCGGCCGCCAGCTCGGCAGCACCTTCACGCTGAAGCTGGCATCTTCTGCCAGGGCGCGATGATGGCGCAGGTCATCCAGCGGATCGTCCGTGGTGCCGACCATTTTCACCTTCATCTGCTGCATGATGCCGCGCGCGGTAAAGGTATCCTGCGCCAGCAGCTCGTTGCAGCGATGCCAGATGGTGTCGGCGGTTTTTTCAGACAGCAGGGTGTCGGTGATGCCGAAAGGACGACGTAACTCCAGGTGCGTCCAGTGATAGAGCGGGTTGCCGATGGTGTGCGGTACGGTCCGCGCCCACGCATCAAACTTCTCGCGATCGCTGGCGTTACCGGTACAGAACGCCTCAGCCACTCCGTTGGCGCGCATCGCCCGCCACTTGTAGTGATCGCCCTTCAGCCAGATGTCATAAAGGTTGGCGAAGCGATAATTTTCGGCAATCTGCTGCGGCGGCAAGTGGCAGTGATAGTCGAAAATCGGCTGATCCTTCGCATAGTCGTGGTAGAGACGACGGGCGAATTCACTATCCAGTAAAAAATCCTCGGTCATAAAACGCGACATAGAGACATCCTCATCAGCTGAACCACGTATGGCTCAAAGTTATCATACCAATTCTGGTCCGTGACGGAATTATTTGCGATCCTGCTCACATAAACGGCGGCCACTCACCGCCGTCATGGACATTTCTGCCGCTCACAGCGCGCTAAATAGCTGTCATCTGTCAGGTTTCCAGTATCCCACAGCGCAGAAGGGGTTTTTGTGATGGCTCTCAACTTTTAAAGTTGTATAACAAGTTAGGCTCTGGCCCCATCGTGAGGTCGCTGACGACCCACACATGGCAGGGTAAGAACAGGGTTGCTGACACAGAACCTGCGGGCGTGAACCAGGTTGTATCACGTGCTGTCCCGCTCCAGATAACAACAGCGGCATGACCGCATACAGAACTGGAAGAGGTAGAGGATGCGTAAGATCAAAGGGTTACGCTGGTACATGATTGGGCTGGTGACGCTCGGCACGGTACTGGGCTATCTGACCCGCAACACGATTGCGGTGGCGGCACCGACATTACAGACCGAGCTGCATATCACCACGCAACAGTACTCCTATATCGTGGCGGCCTATTCGGCCTGCTACACGCTGATGCAGCCGGTGGCAGGCTATGTGCTGGATCTGCTCGGCACCAAAATTGGCTATGCGGTGTTTGCCGTGCTGTGGGCGATCTTCTGCGCGGCCACGGCGATGGCGGGCAGCTGGGGCGGCTTTGCTCTGGCACGCGGTGCCGTCGGGGCGGCGGAGGCCGCGATGATCCCGGCGGGCCTGAAGGCGAGCAGCGAGTGGTTTCCGGCCAAAGAGCGTTCGGTGGCGGTCGGCTACTTCAACGTCGGCTCCTCCATCGGCGCGATGCTGGCTCCGCCGCTGGTGGTCTGGGCCATCATGGCGCACAGCTGGCAGATGGCCTTTATCATCACCGGCGTGCTGAGCATGGTCTGGGCGCTGTGCTGGCTGCTGTTTTATAAACACCCGAAACAGCAGAAGAAGCTGAGTGAGGAGGAGCGCCATTACATTATCTCGGGTCAGGAGGCGCAGCATCAGACCGGCAACACCCGCAAAATGTCGGCGCTGGAGATTATCCGCAACCGCCAGTTCTGGGGGATTGCGCTGCCACGTTTTCTGGCCGAACCGGCGTGGGGTACCTTTAACGCCTGGATCCCGCTGTTTATGTTCAAGGTTTACGGTTTTAACCTCAAAGAGATTGCGATGTTCGCCTGGATGCCGATGCTGTTTGCGGACTTCGGCTGCATTCTGGGTGGCTACCTGCCGCCGCTTTTCCAGCGCTGGTTTGGCGTCAACCTGATCGTCTCGCGCAAGCTGGTGGTGACGATGGGCGCGGTCCTGATGATTGCGCCTGGCACCATCGGCCTGTTCACCAGCCCCTATGTCGCCATCGCGCTGCTCTGTGTGGGCGGGTTTGCTCATCAGGCGCTTTCCGGCGCGCTGATCACGCTCTCTTCTGACGTTTTTGGCCGCAATGAGGTCGCCACGGCAAATGGCCTGACCGGCATGGCAGCCTGGACCGCCAGTACGATGTTTGCACTGGTGGTCGGCGCACTGGCTGATACGCTGGGCTTCAGCCCGCTGTTTGCCGCGCTGGCGGTGTTCGACCTGCTGGGTGCGGTGGTGATCTGGACCGTCCTGAAAAACAAACCGGTTGCCGAACTGACCGCTGAGGCCGCCCTGCCGCCTGCGAATGCCGTTCGCAGCTAACCCACCGGGCTGGCATACGCCAGCCCATTTCCTCCCGCCGCCTGAAGTGGTATAACAACTTATCTGTTTTGCTATCAGGACTGTGCCATGGACCTCACCGAATCCCGTCGACTCTACCAGAAGCTGGCCAGCGAGCTGAAAAGCCGTATTGAAACCGGGATCTACCCGGTCGGTGACAAGCTGCCCGCTGAACGTCTGATTGCCGAAGAGATGGAAGTGAGCCGCACCGTGGTGCGCGAAGCGATCATCATGCTGGAAGTGGAAGGCTATGTGGAGGTCCGTAAAGGGTCGGGCATCCACGTCATTGCGAGCCAGCAACAGAATCGCATCGCGCCGACCAGCAGCCAGCTGGAGTTCGCAACGTTCGGTCCGTTTGAACTGCTGCAGGCACGTCAGCTGATTGAGAGTAACGTGGCGGAGTTTGCCGCCACGCAGGTGACGCGCCAGGACATCATCGACCTGATGGCGATTCAGGAGAACGCCCGCAAGGAAGATCACTTCCGCGATTCAGAGTGGGATATGCAGTTCCATGTCCGCATCGCCCAGTCCACGCAGAACAGCGCGTTAGCCGCTATCGTTGAAAAAATGTGGCTGCATCGTCAGCACAATCCCTACTGGCTGAAACTTCACGAACACATCGACCAGCGCAGCATTCTCAGCTGGTGCGACGACCACGATCAGATCCTCAAGGCCCTGATGCGTAAAGATCCCGCCGCCAGCAAACTGGCGATGTGGCAACATCTGGAAAATACTAAACAGATGCTGTTTAACGCGACGGCAGACGATTTTGAATTTAATGTCGACCGATACATGTTCGGTGAGAATCCGGTCATCCTCCCAGACGGCGCCAGCCACGCCCGTTAAACAGCCGGAACGCGCCAGTGAGGGTCAGTTAATCTGCAATAGTGTCAGGTCATGTAAAGCTCCTTTTTACATGCCGTTTCACAAGGTAAAACTCCTGTTCATTAGTGAGTTTTCCTGTCTCAGACAGGTGATTTTTGTTACAGTTATCGCCCTTTTATTACCCTTTAAGACAGGGGGTTATAAAATAGCTGATTTAACAATCAATTCTGGAAGGATCCGGAAAATCCCGCCCAGGCTGCGCTCCTAAAATTTATAACGACATGCCGGTCTGCGTTTAAGTCCCTGTAGGACATGTTTAACAATGATGTTCAGGAATGATTGATGGATATTCTGCAAGCGTTGCTGCATGCCCTGTGGCAACAGGATTACGAGACCCTTTCCGACCCCACGCTGGTATGGGCCATTTACGGCGTGCTGTTTATGATTCTGTTTCTGGAAAATGGCCTGCTCCCTGCCGCGTTTCTGCCGGGTGACAGTCTGCTGATTCTGGTTGGCGTGCTGATTGCCAAAGGCACCATGAGTTTCCCCTTAACGATTCTGATTTTAACCACCGGGGCCAGTCTGGGCTGCTGGGTGAGCTATATCCAGGGGCGCTGGCTCGGCAATACCCCCACGGTTCAGAAATGGCTCTCCCATCTGCCCGCCCAGTATCACCTGCGCGCACACAGCCTGTTTCACCGCCACGGCCTCTCTGCCCTGCTCATTGGCCGCTTTATCGCCTTTGTGCGCACCCTGCTGCCTACCATCGCCGGCCTGTCCGGTCTGAGCAACGCCCGCTTTCAGTTTTTTAACTGGGTCAGCGCGCTGCTCTGGGTCGTGATTCTGACCGTTATCGGCTTTGCACTGGGTAAAACACCGATTTTCCGCCGTTATGAAGATGAGATGATGTTCTTCCTGATGATGCTGCCGCTGGCGCTGCTGGTCTTCGGGCTGGTGGGCTCGCTGGTGGTCCTGTGGCGTAAACGTCAGGCGAATCAGAACGGGAAAGCCGAGTGATGAAAGGGTTGCAGGCGATTCCAAAACGGTGGATGCCGTGGTTGATGGCGGGTGCGCTGGCGCTGATCGCGCTTTGCGTGGTTCCCGCGCTGATGCAGCACGAGACGGTGGTGCAGATCCGCGTTTCCCATGCGGGTGCGACCCTGCCCGATGGCTTTTATCTCTATCAGCAGCTCAGCGCGCAGGGTATCCGTATTAAAAGCATTACCCCGGCGGGCGATGCACTGATTATTCACTTTGACAGCGAAGAACAGAGTCTGGCGGCACAAAAGGTGTTACGTCGCCTGCTGCCACAGGGCTTTATCGTGGCGCAGCACGATCACGCTCAGCACCTTTCCCTGGCCTGATACGCCCCGTCCCTGCTTTTCAGGCCGTCGCGAATGGCGTGGCGGCCTGACAGACTCTCTATCTCCCGGTCTTCTTTGAACTTTTTACGTTGCGTGTCTATGCTTAACGGAGAGTCGATTCTCAGCATCCGCGATCTGCATATGATCCCGCTGCTGATCAATCAGGTCGCAAAGGAAGGTACCCAAACGGATGAAATATCACCTATTACTGGGCGTCGCCCTCTTTTCGCTGTCTGGCTCACTGCTGGCCGCCGACTCGCTGTGCGAGCAGAAAGAGCGGGACATTAAGCACGAAATTGAGATGGCGCAGCAGCATAACAATCTGCGCCGGGTCAACGGCCTTGAGCGGGCGCTGACTGAAGTCCAGGCGGACTGTAGCGACAAAAAGCTGGAAGCCGCCCATCTGGAAAGGATTAACGCGCAAAAGCAGAAAGTGGCTGAGCGCGAGCACGAACTCCGGGAAGAGCGTGATGAGGGCCACGACAGGGAGAAGATTGCGAAGCGACAACAAAAACTGGATGAAGCGCGCCGGGAGCTGAAAAAGTTACAGGCGGAGCCCTATTAATCGGAATTAATCTACTGATGTTAAAGGAGTATTTTATGTCTAAAGACACATCATCGGAACATCTGCGTGCTGAACTGAAAAATCTGGCTGATACCCTGGAAGAGGTGCTGAGCAGCAGCACTGAAAAATCGAAAAGTGAGCTGGATAAGCTTCGTAATAAAGCGCGTGTGGCGCTGGACAGCTCACGTGAGCGCCTCGGTGAATCAGGCGAGCGCCTCGCGGCGACAACCCGCGAAGCAGCGCAGAAGGCGGAAGGATACGTGCGTGAAAATCCCTGGCATGGTGTGGGTATCGGTGCAGCGATTGGCGTCGCACTGGGCATGCTCATTTCGCGTCGCTGATTATGGCTGATTCACAGCAGAACAACGGCCCGGCTAAAGGGGTCATTAACATTGGCCAGCGTATTGTCACCACGCTGGTTGGCATGGTCGAGACGCGCGTTCGTCTGGCAGTGGTGGAACTGGAGCATGAGAAAGCTAACCTGATACAGCTGCTGTTGATGGTGGGCCTGACCATGCTGTTCACGGCGTTTGGTCTGATGAGCCTGATGGTGCTGATTATCTGGGCAGTGGATGCGCAGTATCGCCTGATGGCCATTGGGATCACCACCGGAACCCTGTTCCTGCTGGCGGTTATCTTCGGACTCTGGACCCTCTACAAATCCCGTCAGTCCACGCTGTTACGCCACACGCGTAAAGAGCTGGAGACTGACCGTAATTTGCTTGAGGAGCAGCGCTGATGAGCCGCCGCGAGCGTGAGGAACGCATCCATGAACTGCTTAAGCATGTGCAGCAGCAGCGGCTGGATTTAAGCGCGGCGCGGCGCGACTGGCTGGAGAGTACCGCCCAGTACGATCGTGGCTGGTTCACGTTCCTGAGCTTACGTCGCTATCTGGCGATTGGCAGCAGCGCGCTGGCCGTCTACTCAATTCGCAGTCCCAACAGGCTGCTGCGCTGGGCCAAGCGAGGATTTGGCGCCTGGAGTACCTGGCGCATGATTAAGTCCGCCCTGCCTCCGCGTTAACTCTCTGAAAAGCCGGTCCTGAAAAGACCGGTTTTCTTCATCAGATTTTCTGAAAAACACTGACAGTTTTTCCTGCTTACAACCTTTTCACGCCGCGATTATCATCTCCAGCTATCAACCCAATGAAAGGCATCACAGCTTTCAGCGGGCACAAACCCTGCGGGCAGCCTGCCCTGCACTACTGATAACGCTGGAGTAAATGATGAAAAAATTCGAAGATACTGGTCTGTTGCTGGCGCGCATCCTGATGCCAATCCTGTTCATTACTGCGGGCTGGGGCAAAATCACCGGTTATGCAGGCACCCAGCAATATATGGAAGCGATGGGCGTGCCCGGCTTTATGCTGCCGCTGGTTATCCTGCTGGAGTTTGGCGGCGGTCTGGCTATCCTGTTTGGTTTCCTGACCCGTTTTACCGCGCTGTTCACTGCCGGCTTCACCATCCTGACCGCGTTCCTGTTTCACAGTAACTTTGCCGAAGGCGTGAACCAGCTGATGTTCATGAAGAACCTCTCTATCGCCGGGGGTTTCCTGGTGCTGGGTCTGGTGGGTCCGGGCGCATACAGCATTGACCGCCTGATCAGCAAAAGAAAACCCCAGGCGATTGCGCACTAATCTCACATAACGTGTAATGCCACATATACTTAGCAGGGCGGGGACATTTCCCCGCCCTGTTTGCTTTGGAGCCATTATGGGACAGTTAATTGACGGTGTCTGGCATGACACCTGGTACGACACCAAATCGACCGGCGGACGCTTTAAGCGCTCAGAGTCCGCCTTCCGCAACTGGGTGACCGCCGATGGCAGCGCAGGCCCGACAGGCAAGGCGGGGTTTACCGCCGAACGCGACCGCTATCATCTCTATGTCTCGCTGGCCTGCCCGTGGGCGCACCGCACGCTGCTGATGCGTCAGCTGAAGGGGCTGAATAGCCTGATCGACGTCTCGGTGGTGCATCCACTGATGCTGGAGAATGGCTGGACGTTTGACGATTCGTTCCCGGAGGCAACCGGCGACAAACTCTATCAGAATGACTTCCTCTATCAGCTCTATCTGCACGCCGATCCGCACTACAGCGGTCGCGTCACGGTGCCGGTGCTGTGGGACAAGCAGCAGAACACCCTCGTCAGCAATGAGTCTGCCGATATCATCCGCATGTTCAACAGTGCGTTTGATGCGGTGGGTGCGCGCGCCGGGGATTATTATCCGGTTGCCCTGCGTGAGAAAATTAATGAGCTGAACGGCTGGATCTACGACACGGTGAACAACGGCGTCTACAAAGCGGGGTTTGCGACCTCACAGAGCGCCTATGACGAGGCCGTCACCGCCCTGTTCCACTCGCTGTCGCGCCTGGAGCAGATTCTGGGCCAGCACCGCTATCTGACCGGCGATCAGCTGACCGAAGCAGATCTGCGGTTGTGGACCACGCTGGTGCGTTTTGACCCGGTTTATGTCACGCATTTCAAGTGCGATCGTCATCGGATTGGTGACTTCCGGAATCTCAGCGGTTTCCTGCGCGACATCTATCAGATGCCGGGCATCGCGGAGACGGTCAGTCTGCCGCATATTCGTCATCACTACTACTGCAGCCATAAAACCATCAACCCGCACGGCGTTATCTCTCTCGGCCCGGCGTTTGACTGGGATGAGCCGCACGGTCGGGGTTAACTACCGGGTCTGGTGAGTGGCGCGCTGTGACGGCGTTTGCCAGAACATGTTCAGGCAAACGCCGTCAGGACAGTATTGACGGTGGTAAAAATGTCATGCATCAGTTGGTGAAATATCGAGGGAAAATTATTCATCACCAGCAGCAGTGACCCCATGCCCAGTGTAATGGAGATGGGAAAGCCGATGACGAAAATAGAGAGCTGCGGTGTCAGCCGGTTAAGTAATCCCAGCGTCAGATTCAGCGTCAGCAGGAGCGCAATCACTGGCATGCCCATCTTTAATCCGCAACGGAAAATCATCCCCGCCGCTTCCGGTATCAGATAGAACCCACCGTTGCCGATCGGCGTGGCGCTAATCGGTAAAAGGGTATAACTGTCAGCCAGCACTTTTATCAGATAAAGATGGCCGTTGAAGGAAAGAAACAGCAGTGTGAAGATCACATTTAAAATTCGGGCCAGCACCGGCATGGTCTGATTGCCTGACGGATCAAAAAACGCGGCAAAGGAGAGTCCCATCTGCAGGCCGATAACTTCACCGGCAAAGCGCATTGCGGCAAAAATAAACTGCACCGTCACGCCTATCGCCGCGCCAGTCACGATCTCTTTGACGGTAATCCACAGTCCCGTTAGCGTCAGCAGCGCGATCTGGCTATCGGGCAGATTTTGCCCGATCAGAAAGGCGATCAGTACAGCCAGGCCGATCTTCACTTTTTTTACTGCCACTTTTTCGCTGAAAATCGGCGCCGTCGAGAAGATCGCCAGGGTGCGGGTTAATGGCCAGAAGTAGTGATTGATCGCATAAGTGATATCCGGCAGCGGCAGACTTTGCATCATTTAACGTATTATCGTCGGAATATTGCTGAATACGGCCTGCATATAGTCGGTTAACGTTGCCAGCATCCAGGGACCAAGCACAATCACGACCACAATGACCGTCAGAATCTTGGGAATAAACGAAAGCGTTGATTCGTTAATCTGGGTCGTTGCCTGCAATATACTGACAATCAGACCGGTAAACATGGAGCCGAGCAGCAGTGGCGCGGCAATCATTAAAGCGACCTTGATGGATTGATAACCCAGCCCCATTACGCTTTCTGGCGTCATTTTCTTTCCCGCTTAGCTATAGAAACTTTGTGCCAGTGAACCCAGAATTAACTGCCAGCCATCCACCAGCACAAATAGCATCAGCTTAAAGGGCAGTGACAGCGTTGCCGGTGGGACCATCATCATCCCCAGCGCCATCAGCACGCTGGCGACCACCAGATCAATTATCAGAAAAGGCATGAAAATGGTGAAGCCGATCTGAAATCCGCTTTTCAGCTCGCTGGTCACAAACGCGGGCAGCAGAATACGCATAGGCACATCGTCGCGGCTGGCGTAGTTCGGCAGCCTGGCGATGCGGGTAAAGAGTGCCAGATCGGTCTGACGGGTCTGTTCAAACATAAAATTACGCATCGGCAACGCCCCTTTCTCCAGCGCCTCCTGCATAGTGATTTTATCCTGGGAGAGCGGCAGCCAGGCTGTGTCGTAAACCTGCGACAGCACCGGCGACATCACGAAAAAGGTCAGAAACAGCGCCAGCCCAATCAGCACCTGGTTCGGCGGTGAAGACGCTGTACCCAGTGCATTACGCAGTAGCCCCGGCACGATGATGATTCGCGTAAAACCGGTCATCATTAATAGCACCGCAGGCAGAAGCGTCAGCGAGGTTAACAACACCATCGTCTGCACGGGCAAAGACCAGCTCTCCCCCTGTGCACCCTGTCCGATGAGAATAGCGCCGTTGGCAGCCCAGGCTGAGGATGAGTTCAGCATGACCAGCAGTAACAACGGTACCCGGCGAATAAGCCAGCCACAGATGCGCCTCATGAATGATCCTCCGATTTTTTACGCAGCGTCTGCCGCCACGTCTGCCGGAACGAGCCGGGCACAACACGTTCTGATTCCTCAGCCTGAGGACTCTCCAGCTCAGTCAGCAGGCTGATACCGCCGGGCGTGACGCCGAGCAGTAACCGGCGCTCCCCGACCTCAACAATCACGACACGCTCGCGCTGTCCCAGAGTAACGCTCTGTCTGACCGTGAGGCTTTTTTCGCTGCCGATCGCGCCTCCCCAGCGCGTGCGGCGCATGAGCAGGGCGGTGACGATAATCAACACGACGACGATAGCCAGCGCGCCTGTGAGATTCAGCAACAGGGATCCCGCTGAAGTGGATTCATGTAACAGGGGGATGGCGGGCATCGGATCAGGAGGCAGACTCTTCATTATCGGCTCAGGCGCTGCATTCTTTCTGAAGGGGTAATAATGTCAGTAATACGCACGCCGAATTTGTCGGAAACGACCACGACTTCGCCCTGCGCAATCAGATAACCGTTAATCAGAATATCAAGCGGTTCACCGGCCAGTCCGTCAAGCGGCACGACAGACCCCTGACTGAGACGCAGTAACTCTTTGATCGTTATTCTGGTGCGGCCTAATTCCACGGTCATTTTTACCGGAATATCCATCACCAGATTCAGATCTTCCGAAAAATTGACGGGTGACTCCGCTTTCGCCGATGCGGGGGCGGTCACACTGCTTTCCGCCGCGAGCTGCTCATTCATCGCTTCTCCCCAGAGATCGTCAATCGCTTTTTCGCCAGCGTCAGCCGACGGAATAGTGTCACTCATGCGCTATTTCTCCTTGTTCAACGGTAATAAAGACGGGGTGAACATATTGTCGACTTTAATTGCCAGCTGTTTATTAAGCAGACCATATTTACCGCTAAAAACGGGATGACCATCCGAGTAGACCTGTATAACCTCTGGCTTCTCCAGGGAAATAACGTCGCCCTTCTTTAATTTCATGATACGGGAAACATGAGCAGGAATTTCTGCCAGCTGCGCAACCAGTTCCAGTTCCGTATCCCGCAGCTGGTGTGACAGCATGGTATGCCACTGCTCATTTTCATGATGCGAGTTTTCACGAGGTGGATTGGTTAAGAGTTCACGCAATGGCTCAATCATGCTGAACGGAATACAGATATCCAGGCCACCCACATCTGAACCAATTTCGATTGAGAACGATGTCGTTACCACAATATCATTAGGCGATGAGGTAATATTGGTAAATTTTATCTGCGACTCCGAGCGTACAAATTCAGTCTGCAGTTTAAACACGGCACTCCAGGCCTCATCATAAGAGGATTGAGCCATTGACATAATACGTCTGATAATACGCTGCTCGGTTGGCGTAAATTCACGACCATCAACTTTTGTCGGAAAACGGCCATCGCCCCCAAACAAACTATCCACCGCCATCGAAACCAGATGCGGAGAGAAAGCAAACAGCGCAATGCCACGCAGTGGATTCATATGCACTAAATTCAGGTTCGTCGGTACCGGTAAGTTGCGCGCAAACTCATGATAAGGCTGGATGCGGATGGTCCCGCTGGTGACATCCGGGTTACGACGCATCAGGTTAAACATATCCATGCGGAACTGCCGCGCGAACCGCTCATTAATCATTTCCAGCGACTGCATACGATCGCGAATAACACGACGCTGCGTATTCGGATCGTAGGGTCTGATATCATCATTCCCTGTGGCCACCGCATCAATTTCCTTCTCCGCGCTGCTGCCGCCATTCAGAAGACGATCGATTTCAGCCTGAGATAATATACTGTCAGACATGAGCTCTACCGTATGATAAAGGCATTGAACAGGACATCATCGGCGATGGCGTGCTGCTGTCCAGCCAGCGGCTGATTAACGACGGTTTTAATTTTATCCAGCAGTTCAACTTTCCCCCGATCGGTGGTGAGATCCGCGCCGGTCTGCTGAGAAAAGAGCAGTAATAATCGACTGCGCACCTCAGGCAGGAATTGCACGATCAGCGCCTTAGATTTTTCATCTTTCAGCCGCAGGGTCAGGCCCACATATAATACGCGATCGCTATCCTCTTCATCCGGTTTAAGACTGACGGTAAACGCATCAAGCTCAATATAAATGGGCGGAGGGGCCGGATGATTTTTTTTTGGCGGTAATGTGGCATCCTGCTTAGCCGTACTCTGAGATTTCAATGTATGAATCTGATAATACATGTAACCAGAAAACCCGACCAACCCCAGAATAAGCAACATAAGGAGAACAATGTATCCCTTGCGTCCGACTCCGGTTTTTTTGTTTTTATTTTTTGGCATTACTTTGAAATATCCTGTGTACAATCCTGGCAGCTACGAATTAAAGCAACATCCCGGCCGGGCGGAGCATTCTATGCTATTAACCCGCAGGACAATTGACTTAAAAGATGAAAGAACTGTCATCAAATTCCCATGTAAAAATTTATTACACAAACGTATTAATGCCGCTGCTATAACTTACTGTTCTCACTACTGTTTCAGAACGCTCTTCCGGCTCAGGGTGGTTATCGCTGTGATGAGCGGGCGCGAAATTCTGCCGGGCAGGCTGCTGTGACTGGCTGGAATCATTCCAGCCGGAAGAAGAATTGGCACTGACGCTACTCTGCCCCAGTTCAATGCCTGACTCCGCCAGCGACGTGCGCAGATGCGGTACGGTGGCCTCAATGGCGGCACGAACCTGATGACTGGCCGAAACAAAATGAATTTGTGCCTGTTCATTCCTGAGTTGCAGCGTGATGTGAATCGCGCCTAACTCTTCCGGATGTAACCGTAATTCAGCATGCTGAATGCCATTGCGGGTGAAACAGGCAAGCTGTTGTCCCAGAGATTGCTGCCAGGCGGGCGTGCCCATCTCCTGAACAAGCTGGCCGCTGGCTACGGGCTCACTCCCCGTGGCGCGGGCAGGCGGGTTTAGCACGACAGGTGGCAGCATCGGTTCAGGCTGAGCCGCTGCCCGCGCGACAGGAGAAGAGGATTCCGTCTCTTTCACCGGCTGGCTGTTCATCGTCGCCGGCAGGGAACTGAGCGCCGGCTCTGTCGCGTCATGCGCCATGCTGAACAGGGTAAGCGGCTCTTTGTCATGTGTGCCACCCGGTGCGTTGGCAGGGTCTGCCGTTGTCTCCGCCTTAACCGACGTCAGTGACAGGGCCGTCCGGGTCGCGCTGCGCAGGTCAGATGCGGCGTCACCTGCACCGGTCGCCGCAACCCGATCCGGTAACGTCCCCTCATCCTGCGGCGTGATATCAGGACTGGCCAGCAGTGGCTGAACACTGCCAGCCGGCGGACTGCTGTCCGGCATTTGCTCTTCCTGCGGCGTCTCTTTTGACGCGCGCTCTTCGGCTGGCTGGCTGTCGTGAACCTGATTCAGAAAAACCAGCAGTGAGTCCTCGCGGGTCTCTTCTGCTGCCGGGCTGGCCTTCTCATCTCTCTCTTCCCCAGACGCAGGGCCAGCCCTGACCTGCCCGCGCGTCCCAGGCGCCGCTTTCAGGCCAGATGCGACCCTTTTATCGTTGAAAAGCTGACTGAATGCGCTCACCGCGGCCGGGGCCTCTTTCTGCACCGGGCTATTGCCAGGCAGTAACGGTGTCGTGGCGGCAGGCATCATCCTGATCATAATTTATTCCTTAGTGAAGCCTGGCTGGCGAACTCATCCATTAATTTCTGCTCCAGACGATTCTCTTTTTGCCGGGCAACCGCCTCCGCGCGGCTGATCAGCGTGGTAAAGGCATTAAGCCGCAGATGGTCACTTTTCCAGTCTGACTGTGCCTGATTAACGGCATGTTCACAGGCGATGACGTGGCCGCTGTACTGTCTGACGACCTGACTTAACGAGTCGATAAAAGACTGATAGCTCTGGATATGTGAAACCAGTAATCCCGTTTCCGCTGTGCGGGCGCTAAGCTGATGCTGATACTCATGCTGATAGCTCTCCAGCTGACGCAGCTGGGTACAGGCTTTCTCATAGTTCTGGCGGGTTTCACCTAACTGCCGGGTTGTATCATCCAGCTGCTCTTTGGCTTTTTTACGCAGCATTTCCATGGGCGAACGGATGGCCATGATCACCACTCACTTTGTTATCAGGTCGAAGGAAACAGCGCGTTGAGCTGTTCAAGGGCATGTTCATAGTCGCAGCATTCGTGAATACCCTGCTGCAGCCAGGCTTCCATCGCCGGGTATCGCGCGATGGCTTCATCCAGCCGGGGATCGCTGCCCGCAGCATAGGCCCCCACACTGATCAGGTCGCGGTTGTGCTGATAAGCGGAAAGAAGCTGCTTAAAACGCTGGGTTTTGCGGTAGTGTTCCGCGTCGATCAGCCCGGTCTTGGCGCGGCTGATCGACGCTTCGATATCAATCGCAGGGTAGTGACCCGCCTCCGCCAGCTGGCGTGACAGGACAATGTGTCCATCCAGGATCGCGCGTGCCGCGTCAGCCACCGGATCCTGCTGATCGTCACCTTCGGTCAGCACGGTGTAGAAAGCCGTCACAGAGCCCCCGTTTTTGATCCCATTACCGGCACGCTCTACCAGAGCGGGTAACTTAGCGAAGACCGACGGGGGATAGCCTTTGGTTGCAGGCGGTTCGCCGATCGCTAGCGCGATCTCGCGTTGCGCCATCGCGTAGCGCGTCAGTGAGTCCATAATCAGCAGCACATCTTTGCCGCGATCGCGAAAATCCTCCGCGATCCGGGTGGCGTAAACCGCCCCCTGCATCCGTAATATGGGTGAAACATCGGCTGGTGCCGCGATCACAACTGAACGGCTGCGCCCCTCTTCGCCCAGGATATTTTCGATAAAGTCTTTTACTTCACGCCCGCGCTCGCCAATCAACCCCACGACGATAACGTCAGCTTTGGTATACCGTGCCATCATGCCCAGCAGCACACTTTTGCCGACGCCGGAACCGGCGAACAGTCCCATTCGCTGGCCACGTCCGACGGTCAGTAAGCCATTAATGGCCCGCACCCCCACATCCAGCACCTGCCTGATGGGGTCACGCAGTAACGGGTTAAAGCCGGCGGTGAACAGCGAACCGGCTTGCCTGCCGTCGGGTGCCGGCAGGCCGTCGAGCGGTCGCGCACTGGCATCCAGCACCCGACCCAGCAGCGCCGGGCCAAGCGGTAACTGTTTACCGTTGACCGTGGCGTCCTGCCGGGCACAGACGCGCGCGCCCGGCAGGACGCCCTCAATGTTTTCCAGCGGCATGATAAAGAGCACACGGTCGTTGAAGCCCACGACTTCGCCCTCGACCTGTCCGGTAACACCGTTGCGTTTTCGCTCTATCATGCAGAGCGTGCCTATCGGCAGGGTTAACCCCACCACCTCCATAACCAGGCCGGTGGCGCGAACCAGCCTGCCATACTGCTGGTAAGGCGGCAGCGTCATAATCTGTTTTTCACACCGGACAAGGGTATCGATCCAGCTCTTCAGACGTATCGTCATGAGAAGTACGTTTCCCTGCCCAGGTTGCACAGCAACTGCCACTGGGTTGACAGCGTGGCGTCCAGTTCACCCTCTTCCGCCGTGATACGGCATCCGCCCGGCACCATGCTCTCATCTGCCCGGAGTTCCCAGTGCTGGTCAGCCAGAACCCCACCCAGCTGCTGTTGCACCAGCGGGAGATCCTCTTCACTTACCCACAGCACGGGATGGCTGATAAGCTGCATATTCTGCTGCATCAGCTGCTCAATCTTTTTCAGCAACAGTGAGGGATCGCAGACGATCTCCTTGCCGAGCAGCGCGTGAACAGCGTTCAGCGAAAGCTGAACCAGGCGGGCAGGGATCACGCTGTCAAGGCTATCCAGCGCAGCCTGAAAGTCGTTGATCAACTGCGTAAAGCGGTTGACCTGCTGCTGCTGTGCTGCGGTGGCGTCGGCGACAGCCTGCGCCAGACCCGCTTTTTCACCCTGGCTGAACCCCTCCTGATACCCAAGCGCCTTTCCCTGTTCAAGCCCCCGCTGCTCACCCGCCATATAGCCCTGTTGCTCAGCCTGCTGACGTAAGCGGGCCAGCTCTGCCTGGGGATCACTGATCGCCGGATCGCTGACCAATGGGGAGGGCGGGACCTCAACGCTTGCCGTTATCGCGCTCTCCAGCAGACTTTCTGGCTGCCAGCGCTGCCAGTTTACCTGGGCGTTATCGTCAGACGTAGACATCTTCACCTCCGCCCAGCACAATCTCGCCACTCTCTGCTAAGCGACGGACAATCAGCAGAATATTTTTCTGCTCAGCTTCGACCTGCGACATACGCACCGGCCCACGCGAGTTGAGATCTTCCATCATGATGCCAGCCAGACGCTTCGACATATTGCGGAAGAAGGCATCGCGCAGCGGTTGATCGGCCCCTTTCAGCGCCACAATCAGTGTCTCGTTGTCGACATCCTGCAACAGACGCTGAATACTGCGATCGTCGAGTTCCACCAGATTTTCGAACAGGAACATCTCGTCGATAATCTTCTGCGCCAGCTCCTGGTCAAATTCGCGCACTGCATCGATCACCGCCTCTTCCTGATGAGATTTCATCAGGTTAAGTATCTCCGCCGCCGGTCTTACCCCACCCATTTTGCTGCGCTTCATATTCTGGCCGGTCAGCAAATTATTCAGGACTTCCGTCAGCTCCTGCAGCGCCACTGGCTGCACGCCGCCAAATGTGGCGATACGCAGCATGATGTCGCTACGTTCACGGTCGTCAAATTTCGCCAGCACATCCGCCGCCTGCGATCGTTTCAGGTGGACCAGGATCGTGGCGATAATCTGCGGATGCTCTTCACGGATCACATCAAAGACAGCCTGCGGCTCCATGAGGTTGAGGGTTTCCAGGCCGTTGGTGTGAGAGTTATCCAGCAGATCTTCCAGCAGGCTGGCCGCACGCTCTTCGCCCAGGGCTTTCACCAGTACATTGCGCAGATAGTCGTTGGTGTTAAAGTTCAGTGCGGCAAAATCAGAGACCTCGCGCTCAAACTCTTTCATCACCGTCGCCAGGGTATCGTGCGTAATGGTGTCAATTTTGAACATGGCGCTACTGATCTGCGTCACTTCATGTGAATTCAGATGCTTAAAGACTTCTGCTGCACACTCGTCCCCCAGCGTCAGCATCACCATTGCACACTTTTCAGCTGCATTCATTAGGACTTTTGCTCCCTGATCAACCAGTTACGAATTACCGCAGCCAGTACATGCGGTTCCTGTCCGGCGAGGCTGCGTAAATGCTGCGTGGTAATTTCAGTGTCCACGCGCTGTTTCGCTTTGTTTTTCTCAATCGTCTCTTTGCGACTGATCTCGGCATCCAGTTCAGCCTGACGTGCCTGTTTCTCCATGTCGAGCCGTTGCAGCGCCAGTTGCTGATGTTTGATCCAGAACGGCTGAACCGCTTTGTACCAGAGCAGTAAGGCAACCAGCAGCAGTAGCAGATAGCGTCCGCCCTGCAGTGACAGGCTGATGACATCCGGCTGTTGCCAGAGCGGTATCGGGGCCTCCTCGTCGGGGCGGGTAAAAGGTGAATTGACCACGCTCAGGCTATCGCCACGCTGCGCCGAGAAGCCTATCGCCTCTTTAACCAGCTGATTGATCTGTTCGATCTTCTCTTTCGCCAGCGGCACGGGCTTGCCATTTTTATCGGCCATGTAGTTGATCACCACCGCGGCCGAAAGCCGCTGGATCTCACCGGGACTGCGCTGAATATGGGTCAGTGTCCGATCCAGCTCGTAGTTAACCGTTTCATCGTTGTGACTGCTGTAAGGGAGCGGCGTGTTCTTTGCATGGGTACTGGCACTGGCACTGGCGGCCGTTTCAATCGGTGCGGTGGCGGGCACCGGCGGCTGATTACTCAGCGCCCCCGGCACGCCGCCAACCGCCGCTTTACCGCCCTGCTCGCTGCCACTGATCTGACGGCTGCGGATCGATTTCTTATCGGGTGAACTGTTGGGCTGATACTGCTCCGCCGTCTGCTCGTGGGTGGAAAAATCGATTCTGGCCGTCACCTGCGCCCGGACATTACTGCTGCCGACAATCGGCGTCAGGATCGCCTGAATACGCTGCTGGTAGTCGTTTTCCACTTTGCTGATGTAGTTAAGCTGCGACGTCTGGGTCGCCCGCTCGCCACTCTGGGTCAGCAGGTGACCATTCTGATCGACAATGGTGACATTATCCGCTGACATCCCCGTCACCGCGCTGGAGACCAGATGCGTGATCGCGCTGATCTGGCCCGCATCCAGTACACGTCCCCCCTGGAGTGTGAGCGTCACCGAGGCCGACGCGGGTTTCTGCTCCTGAACAAACAGCGATTCTTTCGGCAGGGCGAGATGAACGCGGGAATGTCTGACCGGCCCCAGGGTATCAATGGTGCGTGAAAGCTCCCCTTCCAGCGCCCGCTGAAAGTTAATCTGTTCGCTGAACTGACTGATGCCAAACTTCTCCTGGTCCAGCAGCTCAAATCCTACCGAGCCACCTTTCGGTAACCCCTGCTGTGCCAGCTTAAGTCGCAAACCATAAACCTGATCTTCAGGCACCATGATCGCACCACGCCGTTCATCAAAACGGTAAGGCACGTTCATCTGGGTCAGCTGCGCGACGACCGCACCACCATCCTGATCACCGATATTGCTATATAAGACGCGGTAGTCCGGCGTCTTTGCCCAGAAAAAAAGAATAATGACAATGGATATCGCCGCTGCAGCAATAATAATAAAAATAATTCTCGGATTTGAACGAAACCGCTCAAACGCTGCCAGCAGGTTCAGGGTATTTTTATCGTTATTACTGCTTGTTGTGGCATTCATGCCATTTTCCTGTAAAAAAATATAATGATATAATGTTAACGCTCTATAAATAATGCGTTATTCATTGACAAGCACTCATGCCGTCACAGCATTTCAGAAAGTAAAATCAGGCCGCGTATTATGTATAAAGTTGCCATAACTTTAATCACCAATAAGCGAAAACTTTTGCCAGCTATTTCAGTTATTTTTTTTACCGCTCCGCAGTTATCATGCTGCGATTGAACTGGCAAGCAGAAAACGGCGAGTCAGAACGAGTCAGCGCGCAAAAGGGCCCAGGTTATGTCTATTCAGTCAATGGCTGGAATTATCGATCAAATTCATTTTCAGGCCGCAAAAATCTCTGGTCTGAATAAGAGTGACCGCAGCGAGGGAGTGGGAGCGTCAAATGTGTCGCCCTTTTCTGATCTGCTTTTTAACAGCATTAACAGTCTGAATCAGGCACAAAACCAGGCTAAAGAGCAATCACAGGCCTTTATGAGTGGCGCATCAGATATTGGATTGAATGATGTAATGCTCTCATTACAGAAATCCGCGATCACACTCAATCTGGGTATTCAGGTAAGAAATAAACTCGTCAGTGCGTATCAGGACATTATGAGTATGTCACTTTAATTATCTCTTACCGGACGCTTTTTCCGCAAGCGGGCACGTTACCCCGCCGCTGGCCAGTTTGCATGGCCGACGCGTCCGTCTCCGTGTAATCCAGCGATTTTATGGATAGCTCTTTTCTGCATTGTTCCGCCCGCTGACGGTCTGCGAGGCAGATTCTGGTTAACTATTTCACCCGACAAATGGATTCGGAGGCTATTATCCATGCCTGACAGAATGAAAATAAATAAAGGCGTTCTCGTTGAGCCGTTTGCACAATCCAGGCTGACGGATAGCGATCTGGACAAAATAATCAGACTGATTTATCAGCGCGCAGGCATTGTTATTACCCGCCAGCGAAGCGATATGATCTATAACCGTCTGATGCCGCGGTTGCGGGCATTGGGAATAGCGGATTTCAGTGACTACCTGAAGCGGCTGGAGTCAAAGCCTGACAGTGAGGAATGGCAGCAGTTTATTAACGCCTTAACGACAAACCTGACCTCTTTCTTTCGTGAGGCGTACCACTTCCCCATTCTGGCGGAACATGCGCGAAGCCGAACCGGCAGATATAACGTCTGGTGCACCGCGGCCTCAACCGGCGAAGAGCCTTACTCGATCGCCATCACGCTGGATGAGGTGCTGGGTAGCAGTATCAGCGGCCCGCGCATTCTGGCCTCTGATATCGACACCAATGTCTTAGCCAGGGCCAGAGAGGGGACTTACCGACTGAGTGATATTCATACCCTCTCTCAGGAACGGAAGAAAAAGTATTTTCTGCGCAAAGTGACCCATGATGAACCGCTGGTTCGGGTGAGAGCCGATCTGCAAAAAGAGATCTCTTTTCAGCAGGTCAATCTGATTGCTGAAAAATGGGATGTTCCTGCGCCTTTCGACGCTATTTTTTGCCGTAATGTCATGATCTATTTTGACGAAGAGAATCAAAAGCGATTATTAAACCGCTTTGCAAACTATTTAAAACCGGGCGGACTGCTGTTTGTTGGCCATTCAGAACATATTCACAATATGGACAGTCCTTTTTGTCTGCAGGGTCAGTCGGTCTATTATCTGGCTAAGGATAGGGTATGCGCAAAATAAAAGTCCTTTGTGTTGATGACTCAGCCCTGATTCGTAACATCATGACCAGCATTGTTAACCAGCAACCCGATATGGAGATGGTGGCGACCGCACTGGATCCGATTATTGCCCGCGATTTAATTAAAAAGCACAACCCGGATGTGCTGACGCTGGATGTGGAGATGCCGCGCATGGATGGGCTCGACTTTCTTGAGCGCCTGATGCGTCTGAGGCCGATGCCGGTCATCATGATCTCATCCCTGACCAGCAAAGGGTCAGACATTACGCTGAGCGCGCTGGAGTCCGGTGCTGTGGATTTTGTGACGAAACCGCAGATGGGCCTGCAGGATGGGATGATGCACTATTCGGAACTGATCGCCGAAAAGATCCGTACCGCCGCCAAAGCGCACATCCGCCGTAGCTCTTCACCGACCCAGCGGCCCCCAATTATTAATACGCCGCTGATTGGCAGTGAAAAGATAATCGTCATTGGCGCATCTACCGGTGGAACCGAAGCGATTCGCCAGGTGTTGATGCCCATGCCGGCCTCCTGCCCCGGTATCGTGATCGCTCAGCATATGCCGCCGGGCATTACCCGCTCCTTTGCGGAAAGGCTGGATAAGATCTGCCAGATCTCCGTTAAAGAGGGAGAAGATGGCGAACGCGTGCTGCCCGGTCACGCCTATATTGCCCCCGGTGGCCGCCATATGACGCTTTATCGCAGTGGCGCTGACTACCATGTTCGCTTAAACGATGCCGCGCCGGTTAATCGCCACCGTCCTTCTGTGGACATGCTTTTTGAATCCGTGGCGGAAGTGGCCGGCCGAAACGCCGTTGGCGCGTTGCTGACCGGCATGGGACATGATGGCGCAAAAGGGATGCTGGCGCTGCTGCAGGCAGGCGCGAAAACGCTGGCACAAAGCGAAGAGACCTGCGTGGTCTATGGTATGCCACGCGAAGCCGTCGCGCTGAATGCGGTGAGTGAGATTGTTGATCTCGATAAGATCGCACAAACCATTTTAAAAAATATTATCGGGCAGGCGCGCCGGATATAGGCACTTTATCACTACGATTTAAGACTGCCTGTTGTTATTCACCATTAAGCCCAGATAAAGGCACAATTAACGGGACCATTCTATTATGGCTGATAAAAATTTACGTTTTCTCGTCGTTGACGATTTTGCCACCATGCGCCGAATTGTGCGTAATCTGCTTAAAGATCTCGGTTTTGACAATGTTGAAGAGGCAGAAGATGGTCAGGATGCCTTAAATAAGATGCAGGAATCGCCTGTCGACTTTGTTATCAGCGACTGGAATATGCCCAATCTTGATGGGCTGCAACTCCTGACGCAAATTCGTAATACACCGGCCTGGAGCACCATGCCGGTATTAATGGTCACGGCGGAAGCCAAGAAAGAGAATATTATTGCTGCGGCACAGGCGGGTGCCAGCGGCTATGTCGTAAAACCTTTTACGGCTGCCATTCTGGAAGAAAAACTGAATAAAATTTTCGAAAAAATTGGGTGGTAAGTCGTGGAGAGCCGAGCCAGTAATCCAGCGTCAGATAATTTTAAATCGATTTTTTCCCGTATCGGGCATTTAACCCGGCAGCTGCGTGATGGTATGTCCAGCCTGGGGCTGGATCGGGTCATTATGGATGCTGCCGAAGCAATTCCTGATACCCGGGAACGCCTGAGCTATATCGTCAACAAAACCTCAGAAGCGGCCGATCGGGCCCTGACCTGTGTTGAAACGGCGCGTCCGCTACAGGATGAATTGTGCCAGCGGGCAGAGGCGCTGAACGGGCGCTGGGAGGCGTGGTTCGCCGAACCGGTTGAGCTGCCGGTTGCCCGCGATCTGGTGAATGACACCCGTCTTTTTTTACAGCATGTGCCGTCGCTGACTCAGCAGACCAACGCGCAACTGATGGCGATCATGATGGCGCAGGATTTCCAGGATCTGACCGGTCAGGTCATTCAGCGCATGATGCAACTGATGGAAACCATTGAGAGTGAGTTGATACAGGTGCTGATTGAGAACAAGTCAGGGATGTCGGTGTCCGGCCTTCCCGAGACCGACAACCTGAAAAATGGCCCGCAGATTGATCACACCCAGGCAGGTGTCGTCGCCACGCAGGATCAGGTCGATGATCTGCTCGCGGACCTGGGTTTTTAAAGGGTATTCCGCGTTTAACCGGCCTGTTCACCCCATTCGTTTTCACTCTGAGTCTGACCCCGGTCAGCTACTCAGCGTTGTGCTGCGGCAAGTCTGAGTCATGTCTGAAGAAAGTGATGTAGAAAAAACAGAAGAACCCACCCCCCAGCGACGCCAGAAGGCGCGCGAAGAGGGGCAGGTTCCTCGCTCAAAAGAGCTGACCTCCCTGATGATGTTGCTGACGGGCTGGTCACTGCTGTTTATCTGCGGCGAAAGAACGGCTGACCAGTTGCTGCAGTTGCTGCATAACGGCCTGATGTTTGACCGTCTGCTGCTGACCGACCCCACCCTCATGCTGCATAAAAGCCGTGGATTGATCTCGCTGATGTTAAGCGCGTTATTACCGCTGCTGCTGGGACTCTTTTTTATGGCGATCGCCTCAACCACCTTTATTGGCGGCCTGCATTTCAGTAAAAAGTCACTGAAAGTGGATATTACCCGTCTTTCCCCTGCTTCCGGTTTAAAGCGCCTTTTCTCCTTTCAGATTATTTCTGAACTCGTTAAATGCTTAATGAAAAGCGCGTTAGTCGCCAGCGCCTTTACGCTCTTTTTTATTAAAAACAAAAGTCATTTTATTCAGCTGGCGAATGAACCGCTGGACGATGCCCTCAGCGATGCTCACCGCTTAATATTTCACTGTCTACTCATCGTCATTGGCGCGCTGATTCCCATGATGGGCTATGACGTCTTTTACCAGCTAATGAGCTTCATTAAAAAACTGCGCATGAGTCGCCAGGAGATCCGCGATGAATTTAAACAGAGCGAAGGCGACCCCCATGTAAAAAACCGCATCCGGCAGCTGCGACGTGCGATGGCGCAAAGCCGGATGATGGAGGATGTCCCCAGGGCAGATGTGATTGTGAATAACCCCACTCACTACTCCGTCGCGATCAGCTGGCAGGAGGGGAAAATGGCGGCACCGGTGGTGCTGGCAAAAGGCGCGGGCGATATCGCCCTGCGTATTCGTACTCAGGCGCAGCAGCACAAGATTCCGATGCTGGAAGCCCCGCCGCTGGCGCGGGCGCTTTATCGCCACTGTGATATTGGCGAACCGATCCCGGCAGAACTCTATGGCGTGGTCGCCGAAGTTCTCGCCTGGGTTTACAACCTGCGTCGCTGGCGAAAAGCGGGCGGCACGATGCCCAAAAAACCAAACAATCTTTCAGTGCCTGCGGCGCTGGATTTTGCCCATGAGAGTCAGGATTGATGGCCAATTTAACGACGAAACTTCGCCTGCCCGATTTGAAACAGACACAGTGGCAGATACTGGCCGGGCCGATATTGATCATGATGATTCTGGCCATGATGGTGCTGCCGCTGCCCGCCTTTGTGCTGGATGCGCTGTTTACCTTCAATATTGTGCTCTCCCTGATGATATTGCTGGTCGCCATGTTTACCCGGCAGACGCTGGAATTCTCCTCGTTTCCGATTGTGTTGCTCTTCTCCACCCTGCTCAGGCTGGCGCTCAATATCGCCTCGACCCGTATTATCCTGATGGAGGGCCACACCGGCGCAGGCGCAGCAGGCCAGGTGGTTGAAGCCTTTGGTCACTTTCTGGTAGGGGGCAATTTCGCTATCGGTATCGTGGTGTTCGCCATCCTGATCATCATCAATTTTATGGTTATCACCAAAGGCGCGGGGCGTATCGCCGAAGTAGGCGCACGCTTCGTGCTCGACGGAATGCCGGGCAAACAGATGGCGATTGATGCCGATCTTAATGCCGGCCTGATCGGCGAAGAAGAAGCGAAGCGCCGTCGTAACGACGTGACGCAGGAGTCTGACTTCTACGGTTCCATGGACGGTGCCAGCAAATTTGTGCGCGGCGATGCAATGGCCGGACTGATGATCATGGCAATCAACATCATCGGTGGCCTGATTATCGGGATTGTGCAACACGATCTTTCGTTCAGCCAGGCGGCAGAGACCTATACGCTGCTGACCATTGGTGATGGTCTGGTTGCCCAGATCCCGGCCCTGATTATCTCCACGGCGGCGGGCGTGATTGTGACCCGCGTGGCCAATGAGCGGGATGTCGGGGAGCAGATGGTCAGCCAGCTCTTCAACAGTCCGCGGGTAATGATACTTGCCGCCGGCGTTATCGGCCTGCTGGGCGTGATCCCCGGTATGCCCAACACCATCTTCCTGCTCTTTACCGCCGCGCTACTGGGACTGGCGTGGTGGCTACGGGGCCAGCAGCCGCAACAACAGGAGAGCATGGACGGCGTGGCAACCAGGCTCAGAACCCGCGCCAGCGAAGCGGCCCAGGCGCCCGATGCCTCCTGGTCAGATGTGGAGATGGAAGATGTGCTGGGTCTGGAGGTTGGCTACCGGCTAATCGCGATGGTGGATGAGACCCAGGAGGGTCAGCTGCTGATGCGCATCCGGGGGATCCGCAAAAAATTCGCGCATAAGATGGGGTTCCTGCCTCCGGCCATCCATATCTGCGACAACCTTGATCTTAAACCCACCAGCTACCGGATCCTGTTAAAAGGCGTGGAAATTGGCAGCGGCGACATCAATCCCGAACGCCTGATGGCGATTGATCCTGGCTGTGCAGAGGGAACCCTGGATGGCATTCCCGGCTTTGATCCCACTTTTAATCTGCCGGCGGTCTGGATTGATGAGGTGATGCGGGAACATGCGCAGATCATGGGTTACACGGTGGTGGATCCCGCCTCGGTGATTGCAACCCACCTGAATCATCTGATTGAGATGCACACCGACGAACTCTTCAGCCGCCAGGAGACGCAGCTGCTGCTGGATCGCATCGGCCGCGAGATGCCGAAACTGGTCGAGGATCTGATTCCGGGTACGCTGTCGCTTTCTCTGTTTCATAAAGTGCTGCAGAACCTGCTGGCGGAACATATCTCAATTCGTGATATGCGCACCATTATCGACACCCTGGCTGAACATGCGGAAAGCCAGCATGATGCTGATGAACTGACCGCTCAGGTGCGTGTCCGGCTGGGACGCGCCATTACGCATCACTGTTTCGGGAACCAGTCCGATATTGAGGTGATTGGACTTGAGCCCGGTCTTGAGGGGCTGCTGATTCAGGCGAGACAGAATGGCTCGCCGCTGGAGCCCGGCATTGCAGAGAAGATGATTGAGCAGACCGGTCAGGCCATCAATCAGCAAAACGCCAGGGGCATTGCGCCGGTTCTGCTGGTCAATCCGTCGCTGCGGTTGATGCTGTCACGCTTTCTGCGCCGGGTTTATCCGCAGCTGGTGGTGTTATCGAACCTTGAGATCAGTCATAACCGGACGGTACATATCACCTGCGTAATCGGGGGTAAAGCATGAAGCGGTGGCTGTTAATGCTGGGATGGCTGGTGCTGAGCGCCAGCGCGGTGGGGAAAAGTGGCAGCTGGAGTGAGAGCAGCGTCGGTGGTCAGGTCAGCACAGGTCAGCAGTTGCTGGTCAGCCGCCCGATCCGTCCCCCGGCTCCCCTCCCGGCTTCCGCGTCCATTACCTCGCTGAAGTGGCACATTACCCTGCTGACGCCGCCGCCGCCCGGCTTACAGATCAAACTCTGTGGTCAGGTCTGCTTTCCGCTCCAGAGCTTATCCGGCACGATTCAGCCCGCCACGGCCTACCCGGCGAACGGTGTCTTTTATTTTATCTATTCCGTCAACAGTCGCGGGCCGCTGATGCCAGCGCTTCAGGTGGTGAGTAATCAGTTAACCGTGAACTATCACCAGGTGAGCGCCAGCAGTGGCACGCTGGCGATGTGAATCACGCCAGGCCGTGCGCCATCTGCGCACGATAATCCTGGCAGCCCGCATTGCGCTGCTGCAGCCTGACCACGTTCTGTTCCAGCTGACGGGTCCAGGCCTGCAGCCGCACGGCAATCTCTGCCTGGTTTTTTTCTATCGCCTGCAACTGCAGAGCCAGCGCCTGTTTTTCTTCCGGGATCGTCGCCTGCTGGTAAGCGCGCATCATCTGCTGCGCCGCCGCCAGATAGGACACGGCGCTGAGGGCAGCCGCTTCCCATTGTTCCTCTCTGAGCTGATCCAGTAGCTGCTGACTGCGCTGGTTAAGGGTGAGTTCTGCTGCCTCTGTCATGCTTTCTCCTCCTGAATCATCGGCAGGATCTCATTCCAGGTCGTGGCGATCCCGGTGATGAGCGTGTCCGCCTCCAGTAATTTCGATACATCACTGTGAATGTTCGCGTCTAACAGCAGCCGGGTCATATAGTCGTAGAGGCGCTCCAGATCCGCCGCAACGTCCCCCCCTTTTTCATGATCCAGTGAGGCGCGTAAGCCGTTGTCGATAATGTTGATCGCTTTACCGATCATTTCACCCCGCTTCGCCACCATGCCTTTTTCAAAATAGATCCTGGCCCGCATGAGCGCATTATGTGCGGCGTCAAACAGCATGGCGATGAGCTGGTGTGGTGTGGCGCCTGCCAGCCGCATCTCCAGCGACACCTGGTTATAAACCTGTGAACTTTTCATCTTATACATCGTAACGTCCTGAAAAATAAAACAGGGAGGCCTCCCTGTTTTATAGCAGCCAAACCCGATTTACATCTTGCTGAACATGTTAGCCAGCGTGGTACTCATATTGGTCATCTGATCGCTGAGTGCAGCGGCTTTGGCGTACTGGCTTTGCAATAACGCCAGTCTGGAGTCGATCAGCGCCTGGGTTTTGGTAATCTGTTCACCGACCGTTTTCAGTTGCTTGTTGAGATCGTCAGTGGCCGAGCTAATGATGCCTTTGGTCTTGGTGTCGCTGTCGCCGAGATATTTGGTGAGAACAGTGCTCAGGGAGGTAGCAAGACCGACAGACTGGCCGCTGCCCTGAAACATTTTGCTGATGTTTTCCGGGTTATCGGCGATAGCCTTATCCAGTTTGTTCTCATCAAGGCTCATCTGGCCGCTCTGAGAGTCAATCTTGATGCCCAACTGAGCGAGGGAGCTGCTGCTGCCTTTGTCCCCCTGATAGCTGTTGTTGAGCGCGGTACGCAGTTCATTGACCAGGCCGCGCAGCGTGGAGTCCCCCATCAGCGCGCCACTTTTATCGCCGGTGCTGCTGCTGCTTCCCCCTTTGCTGGGTGTGACATATCGGCTGGCTGCCGTGGTTTCTGTTAATAATGCATTGTATTGCTTAACAAAATCCTGCAGCGAGGTTTTGATGGCGCTGGTATCGGTGGTCAGGGTTAACTGTTCCGGGCCGCTGTCTGCGGCTGATTTGGCGTTCAGGGTGAGAGTCACGCCGGTGATGATATCGCTGATGTTGTTGCTGGCGCGCGTATAGTCGATGCCATCCACACTGAGCCTGGCATCCTGCGCCGCAGAAACCTGGATCATCTGATCCGCCTCACTGCCCGCTTCAGCCGATCCTTTGCCGCCTTTGCTGGTGTTCAGGATATTGCCCAGGCTCTCATCCCCCTCGACGTTGATCGACATCTCACCGTCGGAGCCGGTTTTTTTCGAGCTGAGCATCAGCTGATATTGTCCACTGCTGTCACGCTGAACCGAGGCGGAGATGCTGCCCCCCTGATCCACACTCTGTTTGTTAATGGCACTGGCGATTTTGTTGAGGGAGGTCTCATCGTCGCTGAGTGTCACCTTCATCTCTTTACCATCGCCCTGAGTGAGGGTGAGGGTGCGGGTGCCGTCGCTGGTCGCGCCACCCAGTTGCGCATCCGCACTCTCAAAGCCGCGGGTTTTCATTTTATGGGCGGTCGCCAGTTGATCTACCGTAACGGCGTGCGTGTCGGCGCTGGCATCACTGGTCGCGGTGGCGCTGAACGCGGTGTTGGTGCTCACCTTCATGGTGTTAAAGGCCTGGCCGGACAGCGTTTTAACTGACTTTTGCAGATTGGTCATTAAACTGCTGATGCTGCCCCATTGCGAGACTTTGGATGTATAGCTGGTCTGCATATTGGTGTAAGGCGTCAGCCGCATCTGTTCAAACTTCTGCATGCCATCTAACAGCCCGGAATAATCCCAGCTATTGGGATTAATCGTCGCGTTTGCTGAAATAGCCATGTTAACCTCCTGTGAATATAAAGCATGTCGTTATTCTTTCCTTCCTTAAAATATCGGCGCCAGCCAGAAAAAATAAAGCCGGGAGCGAAGATTTAACCGCATCCGTTTATTGTTCAGTGCCTGATCATTCGTCGGCGCTGAGTACATTAACGATAATTAAACATGGCAAAAACATCAGAGAGGGGGGCGTTCATCGTAATGGATGGCGTGCCATCCTGTCGTCAGGAAAAAAGAGGTAAAAAAAAATTTCAGTGAATTTTTCCCGGACCGATATTTATTACCATGCGAAATGAACGCGCATAATCTGATTTAACCACTTACTCTCAGAGAGGGAAATAATATGTCACAGGTCATTAACACTAATACCCTGAGTTTAATCGCGCAGAACAACCTGAATAAATCTCAGGCAACGCTGGGCACCGCAATTCAGCGCCTCTCTTCTGGCCTGCGTATTAACAGTGCAAAAGATGATGCCGCGGGTCAGGCAATCAGTAACCGTTTCAGCGCAAAAATTAACGGTCTGACTCAGGCAGCCCGTAACGCGAACGACGGCACCTCTATTGCACAGACCACAGAAAGTGCGTTAAACGAAGTCAACGACAACCTGCAGAAAATCCGTACCCTGACCGTTCAGGCAAACAACGGCACCAACTCTGCGTCAGATAAAAAATCCATCCAGGATGAGATTACCCAGCGTCTGGCTGAAATTGATCGTATCTCTGAACAGACCGAATTCAACGGCGTGAAAGTGCTGTCAAAAGATCAGTCAATGAGCATTCAGGTGGGTGCGGATGATGGCCAGTCCATCAATATCGACCTGAAGAAGATCGACTCGACTACCCTGAAAATGGACGACTACGACGTGACCAAAATTACCGGTGACGGCACTGACAAATTACTGGCAACGGTAGATGCGGCACTGGATACCGTCAGCACACTGCGTTCCGGCTTAGGTGCGGTTCAGAACCGTTTTGAATCGGTGGTGAACAACCTGAACAACACCGTGGTTAACCTGACAGCGTCTCAGTCCCGTATCCAGGATGCAGACATGGCGACCGAAGTTTCCAACATGTCTAAAGGCAACATGCTGCAGTCTGCAGGTACCGCCGTACTGGCGCAGGCGAACCAGTCACCACAGAACATCTTAAGCCTGCTGCGTTAATGTTTTGTCCCGCCAGACTGGCGGCTTAGCGCCGGTCAGTCTGACGAATCAATAGCAACAAGCCCGATGCCGGTTTCCCCCGCATCGGGCTTTTTTACGTCACCGCTTCACACGTTACCTGCACCGGGTGCTGCTCACACCGGCAACCGATCAGCCCACTCTTTCCCCTCGCCGCCTTCCCTCTCCTCACGGCACGGATGACCGCTGACGCACGTCGTCTGGCCGGCCATGATGGCGACGCGTTCCCCCTCTGCGACAGCCGCGATGCCGCGTGGCTCTCTCCCGGCAGTCCAGCCCGACAGCGCTGACAGGGGACTGACCGAAGGCAAGCGTGAGGAAAAACGAACCACAGCAGGGCGGATGAACAGACAAGAAGAGAATGAGCAGAAAGCGAGGAGAATGAACAGAAAGCGAGAAATATCAGGCCGGCACGCAACGGATATGCCGGCCTGACGGAAAAAGCAGAACGTCTATTCGCAGGCGGCGAGGGAACTGCTCTTTTCAATCAGCTCCATCTCTTCACTGTTTAGCAGCTTTTCAATGTTGACCAGAATCAGCATTCTGTCGTCAATCGATCCCAGCCCCAGCAGATATTCAGTAGAAAGCGTGACGGAAAAGTCCGGGGCCGGACGGATCTGCTCCGCGCTTAATGACAGCACGTCAGAGACGCCATCGACAATAATACCCACCACACGGCTGCCTAAGTTCAGCACGATCACCACGGTGTGTTCATTAAATGCGGCAGAGTGCATGCGGAATTTAACGCGCAGATCGACGATGGGCACAATAACCCCGCGCAGGTTGGTGACGCCGGTAATAAAGTCCGGTGAATTAGCGATACGGGTCACACGTTCACAGCTACGGATCTCCTGAACTTTCAGGATATCAATGCCATACTCTTCTTCTCCCAGTCTGAAGACCAGATACTCATGACCGGCAATGTCGCCAGCACGCTTATTTTCCGAGCCAGATAAATTCATTTTTTCACCTCTAAAAGCACGCAATCAATTGGCTTTGCTTGCCTGTCTCTTCTCTTTTGCCAGCATAGCTAACACCGCGACATCCAGGATCAGCGCCACGCTGCCATCGCCGAGAATGGTGGCGGCTGAAACCCCCGGCACTTTTCGGTAGTTGAGCTCAAGATTCTTCACCACCACCTGATGCTGACCAATCAGCTGATCCACTAACAGGGCGTAGCGGCAGCCCGCACTCTGCACAATCACGGCAATGCCCTGCTCACTCTTATCGACCTGAGCGGGCAGGTTAAACACCTGCCGCAGTTCAACCAGTGGCAGATACTCTTCACGCACCTGCAGCATCAGTTCGTCACCGGCCATGCGATAGAGCGCCTTCTCTGAAGGCAGCAGCGACTCCATCACCGTGTCGAGCGGCAGAACATAGATTTCGTCATCGACCCGCACCGACATGCCGTCCAGAATGGCCAGCGTCAGCGGCAGAATAATGCGTATTCTCGAACCTTTATTGGGTTCAGAGCGGATCTCCACATGGCCGCCCATCGCCTGAATATTCCGTCTCACCACATCCATGCCCACTCCCCGACCGGAGACGTCAGTCACTTTCTCAGCAGTGGAGAAGCCTGGCGCGAAGATTAACATCCAGATCTCTTCATCCGTGGCATTGTCCGCCACCGGCACCCCCTGTGACTGCGCCCTGGCGAGGATTTTTTCACGGTTCAGGCCGGCACCATCGTCAATCACCTCAATAACGATGTTGCCGCCATGATGCTCCGCAGAAAGGGTCAGATTCCCTTTTTCCGGTTTTCCTTTCGCCCGCCGCTCTTCCACAGATTCAATGCCATGATCGAGGCTGTTACGCACCAGATGGGTCAGCGGATCGATAATCTTCTCAATCAGCCCCTTATCCAGCTCGGCCGAACCGCCAATCAGGGTCAGCTCGACTTTCTTATTCAGTCTGGAGGCGAGATCATGAACCAGTCTGGGGAAGCGGCTGAAGACATACTCCATCGGCATCATCCGAATCGACATCACCGACTCCTGCAAATCGCGCGCATTGCGCTCAAGCTGAGCAATGCTGTTAATCAGCCCATCGTGATGGGCGGGATCGAGCCGCGAGGAGAGCTGGGTCAGCATTGCCTGGGTGATGATCAGTTCGCCGACCAGGTTAATGATCTGGTCAACTTTATCGACAACGACCCGGATACTGCCGCTTTCACTGACGGATGCTTTAGCGGGCGGTTTAGGCCGGCTGGCTGACGGCGTGGCCCTCGCCTCTGACTGTGGCGCGGGCGCGTCGGACGCAACCTTGATGGCGCCATTTTCAGCCGGCGCCTCAGCGGTGGCGGAGGTGATCGCAATCTGATGCGGCTCCAGCACAAAGCACATGACCGCGGTGATGTCGTCGCGACTGGCCGTGGTATCGAGGATGACCTGAAGCTGATCGCCACTCTGCTGCTGACGGATAACGGTTCCCAGGTTAGCCAGCTCTTCGGTTAAAGGCGCCCTGTCACTCTCCTTTATGCCCAGCAGGGTGATGGCGAGTCGCGCGCCCGTTTCCGGGTCGGGTTGCGTCATCTCTGCGGGGAGCATGCTCACCGGTTCAGGCAGCTCCACTGTCGCAGGCGGCACGCTGCCAGCCGGGGCCGCGTCAGAGTGATTCTCCAGAGCGATCTGACGTAAGGCTTCACAGATATAGCGAAAACTCTCTTCATCCGGCTGCTGCGAAGATTTATAGGCATCAAGTTGTTCCTGCATAATATCTTTACTCTCGAGAAACAAATTAATAATTTCGCTGGTGAGGGTTAATTCGCTGCAACGGGCCTGGTCGAGTAAATTCTCCAGAATGTGGGTTGTTTCCTGTAATACCGTAAAGCCAAAGGTTCCCGCCCCGCCTTTAATCGAGTGGGCAGCGCGGAAAATGGCATTCAATAAATCCTTATCGGGTGAAAGAAAGTCAAGATCCAGCAGATGCTTTTCCATATCTGCCAGTAATTCATCAGCCTCATCAAAAAAAGTCTGATAGAAATCACTTATATCCACTATTTTCCCTCTGCTGATCTATTTTTCCTGAAGAGATAACCGGCTGCCCGGAAGTCTGCGTGCCTGAAGGCGTCACATTTAACATCGGCTTTAATGATTCCGTTTCCTGAGAGCCCGTCAGTTTATTGACAAGCGACTCTTCCTGAAGAATTTCGCGCTCTTTTTCTTTGCTATGAACCAGTATTTTTATGCGTCGATTAAGCGGATTATCGGCACTACTGTTATCGACACTGATACTGTCGGACATCCCGACAATGCGCAGGAATTTATCCGCTGCAAGGCCACCCGTGATGAGTGCGCGCCGTGACGCATTGGCACGATCGGCGGAGAGCTCCCAGTTGCCGTAAGCGGCATCCCCACCGGCATAAGGCAGGGAGTCGGTGTGGCCGGAGATCGAAATACGATTAGGGAGTTCATTCAGTGCCGGTGCCAGCGCCTCAAGGATGGCACGCATGTAAGGCTCAGGTTCCCGACTGCCCACCTTAAACATCGGACGATCCCGGCTGTCGGTGATCTGAACCAGCAGCCCATCGTCAGTCAGCGAGAGCCGCAGATTAGACTGGAAATTACTCAGCCGTGGATCCTCTTTAATCAGGCTTTGCAGCTTTGCGCGCAACGCCTGCAGGTTCTGGTCACCCTTTTTCTTTTTTCTGTCCAGCTTATCCGGCGTCTGCTTAAACTCTTCACCCTCCTGTTTGATCACGTTGTCGCCGCCGCCGGGGATCACACTGTCACTCAGGCTCGACTTATTGCCCTGCGCCAGCGCAACCATCAACGGTGTTTTAAAATAGTCCGCGATCTGTTCGCGGGTTTCCGGCGTTGACGTTGAAAGCAGCCACATCACCAGAAAGAAGGCCATCATCGCCGTCATAAAGTCGGCATAGGCAATTTTCCATGAGCCGCCGTGGTGACCACCGTGCTTGCCACCACGCTTGCGCTTCACCACTATCACATCATTTTTCTTACTCATGCAGCCTCGTCCATTTCCGGACTTTGTGCAGTGCTACTCTGTGCCGCCGCTTTTACCTCACGGATGTGCTCTTCGAGTTCATAGAAGCTCGGACGCACCGTTGAGTAGAGCGTTTTGCGACCAAATTCGACCGCAATCTGCGGGGCGGCGTCATTAATCGCTGCCAGTAATACCGCTTTGATACAAAACAGGGCTTTAGTTTTTTCGGCACTTTTCTGGCGCAGTAACGCAGCCAGAGGACTGATAAAGCCGTAGGCCAGCAGGATACCGAGAAAAGTGCCGACCATGGCATGAGCAATCAATTCACCCAGTTCGGCGGCGGGACGATCGGCTGATGCCAGCGCGTTCACCACCCCCATCACTGCCGCGACAATACCAAACGCCGGGAAGCCATCGCCCAGCGCCCCTAAACTGTCGGCGGGCATATCCGCTTCATGCTCAGCCGTTTCAATCTCTTCATCCATCAGGGCTTCAATTTCAAACGCGTTGGTGCTGCCACTGATCATCAGACGCAGATAATCAACCAGGAAATTCATCAGCAATGAGTCAGCAAGAATGCGGGGATAGCGGGTAAAGAGGGCGCTGTTCTGCGGATCTTCAATCTCCTCTTCCAGTGACATCATCCCTTTCTGACGACCGCTGGCCAGCAGCAGATGAAGCAGCGTCAGCAGATCGAGGTAAAGCGATTTTGTGTAATGGGAGCCTTTAAACAGCAGCGGCAATGATTTGAGCGTCGCTTTAATTGCTTTGGCATTGTTACCGACGAAAAATGCGCCGACGCCTGCTCCGCCAATAATTAACAATTCTGTGGGTTGAAATAACGCTCCGACATGACCACCTGATAATACAAAGCCGCCAATAACTGAGCCAATAACCACAATATAGCCAAGAACGACCAGCACAATGACCTCTTTATTATTAACAGATACGCTATCTGCCGGAACCGATCGCGGCAGCTAAAAAATCCTTTGTTATGCGCTAACAGACGTTTGTATCAGCGGGTTCCTGACTGACAGCTTTGCTCATCGACTCCGGAAGAGAATCCTCCTTTACTAAATCGCATAACAACCCGGTCGATAAAATAATGCCGGCATGAACACTCTGTAACGCTTCAAGCCGCGAGCATTTGGTAAGGCCATTTAATACGGCTTCGCTTTCAATACGGAACTGACAGATTACCCTGTCGACAGAAGCCAGACGCAATAACTCCGGCAGCGGTAAATTCTTTAACAGAACAAGCAGATCCTGATCCAGTCCTGAATAAAAACCCGCTGTACAGGGATCCTGCTGGATAAGATCCTGAATAAGCAATAAATAAGAGAGATTAAATGCGTAGATTTCCTGCAGCCGGTTATCGCAACTGTACATTCCTGTTCTTATCATCTGTAGTAATCTCTTAGGTTTTACTTTGCATTATCAGGCAACTAACAATGAGATTATTTATTTGTATCGAGCCGGGCGCGGATCCGCCTGATTGCCTGACTGTGCAACTGGCTGACCCGCGTCTCGGTAATATCCAGAATATAGCCCACCTCTTTCATATTCAGCTCCTGCTGATAATAAAGATTCAGCAGGGTCTGCTCCCGTTCAGGCAGGTTTTTTATTTCCCGGCTGATTTGGTCAGATAATCTGGATGCCACTGTTTCATGAAAGGGATTCAGCGCGTCCTGGGGGCTTTCGGGCTGTTCGAAGCTTTCGCCATACTTTTCCTGTAACTCTTCCAGTGAGTAGATCTGGCTGTTATTGTTTTCTGCCAGCATTGAGTGATATTCCGTCAGCGAAACCCCCAGCTCTTCGGCTACCTCCGCCTCAGAGGCGGGCTGACCGCTCACCTGCTCAATTCGCTGAATGGCGGCAGAGAGTCGACGGGAATTACTGCGCACCCGTCGTGGCACCCAGTCACGCTCGCGTAGTTCATCAATCAACGCCCAGCGGACTCGCTGGGTAATATAGGTGCTCAGCACCGTCCCTTTTTTTGGATCGAAATTATCAATAGCGTTTAATAATCCCACCGCGCCCGCCTGAATAAGGTCATCCAGCTCCACGTTCGCCGGTAGTTTGACCTGTAAATTCAGCGCTTCTCTGCGAACCCAGAATCGATATTTTGCCCACAACGCATTTTTATCAATGATACCTTCTGAGGTATAGATACCATCCAAAATTAACCATTCCACAAAAACAAAACAGAGTGCAATTATTACCGATCAATCAAAAATCAAATAGTGTGATAAGCCCGTACAAATAAGTGCATTTTTCGCCGATTGGGAAATAAAGAATAAACAAACAACAGAGAAAACCGTTGTTTGCTTATCCGTTAAACCCGGGTCTGATTAAAAGCTGGTCCAGTCACTCTCCACGTTGCTTTTACTGAAACGGGATTCGTTACCCGGTGCTACCGGTTTTTTAATCGTCGCGCTGCTGACAGAATTGCTGCTGCGTTCCTCACTGACAGACGCCTTTTTTTCCAGTGAAAAGAGCGCCACGGCATGCTCCAGATCATCAGCATAGGTTTCAACATTGCGTGCGATGCTGGCCGCCTGCTCAACCATGCTGGCATTCTGTTGCGTGACCGAGTCCATCTCATTGACAGCCTGGGCGATCTGACTGATGCCGGTACTTTGCTCATCAGACGCCGAGGTAATTTCCGACATGATATCGGTCACCTGCGTCACTGATTTCACGACTTCAACCATCGCCGCGCCCGCCTGCTCCACCTCCTGCGAACCGGTGTTCATATTCGTGACGCAGACATTAATCAGCTGACGAATCTCTTTCGCCGCATCCGCGCTGCGCTTCGCAAGGCTGCGTACCTCACCGGCGACCACCGCAAAGCCACGGCCCTGCTCACCGGCGCGCGCCGCTTCAACGGCGGCATTGAGCGCCAGAATGTTAGTCTGGTTGGCAATGCTGTCGATCACGCCGTTGATATCCGCGATCTGCCGTGAGTTTTCCGTAATCTCCTGCATGATGCTGTCGAGTTTAACCATCACATCGCCACCTTTGCGCGCGCTGTTATTGGCACTTTCAACAAGCTGTCTGGCGCTGTGCGCATTATCCGCGTTCTGACGCACCGTAATTTTCAGCTCTTCCATGCTGGCTGCGGTCTGTTGTAACGCGCAGGCCTGCTGCTCAGTGCGTGAAGAGAGTTCATTGTTACTGGTGGCAATCTCCTGTGCGCTGCCATGAATGCGGTCAACCCCCTGGCGGATATCCGCGACGGTTGAGGTTAATGACCGGCGCATTTTCTCCAGCTCCATCAGCATATCGCCAATTTCGTTTTTCGCGCCCACCGCAATCGGCTGACTTAAATCCCCCGATGCCAGCTGGCTGAATGTTTCCTGCGCCTTCCTGAGCCGGTCGAATACACTTTTCCTGAGCCAGATGCGCGCGATAATCACCAGAATCACTGAGATGACGACCATGGTTGAGGCAATCATCTGCACCATCTGATTTTTTTCATTAATCTTCTGCTGATGTTTTGCCAGCAGCGCATCCAGCTCATCACCATACTGATCCATCTGCTCTCTGATGGTGAAACGGTACTGACTGGTCTTTTTTTCCAGCTCAGTAGGGCTGGGGAGCTGCGCCTGCGAATCATTCAGGATGTCGCGCATACTGACCGTAAAATTGAGCAGATTGGTATAGGCCTTATCCACTTTCTTCAACATTTCATGCTCGTTGTGGGAGATCTCGGGCCTGTCTTTAAAAGCTTTAAAAGCACCGTTCGCTTTAGCAATAATGCCGTCAATATTGGCGATCAGATGTTTATCAACCGTGCGGGTGCCCGTTTTATCAAAATTCACTCTTTCGTTAAACGTGGCGCTGACGGTAACGCCCACTGCGTTATTTAAATCATTGACCGCATCCTGCAGCGCATTGCTGGCGGTCGTAATCGCAATGGTTTCCACCGCCTGATGATTAAACCGATGTACGCTGGTGAAATTGAAAAAAGAGATAAGTGCCAGAAAAAGCACAAACATCATCATCAGGGCATTTATCCCTGTCGAGATCTTAAGATTTTTAAACATGAAACCCCTAAGGAATTTGTATAAAAAATAAATGAATACGGTTATTTCATCATTACTGAAATGAAATAAAAAAATGCGTCGGCGTATTGGTCATTTAAAATTGAAAATCGACATTTTCTGCATTGCCTGAAATACCATCATCGACGAGGAAAGTGCAAATTCAGACATTTTTGACTGGGTAATCAGGTTGATTTGCGTGTCAGAATCGGAACCCAGTGCCTGCTGCAATCGTGCGGTGACATCAATTTTATTTTCATCTGAGCTGAAACTCAGCGACTCCAGCTGCTGCAGGCTGGTGCCCACTTCCGCCTGAATTTTGCCGATATGACTGATATTGTTCTTTACGCTGTTATTGACGCTATCCAGCGTTTTCTGCAGCGCCTGACGATCCTCATCACTGGTCACCGGCTTATTTAACGCATCAATCGCCTGATTGATTGCGCCCAAAAGATCGTCGCTGGTGCCGCTCATAAACAGGTCTTTCCCGGTATGCCCGACCTGCATCTCCACACTATCACTGACCTGCTGTGTCATCGGCGTGTCACCACCGACATAACTGCCATCACTGGCGAACGGTGCAGAACCGGTTTTATAACCGGCAAAAATATAGCGGCTATTGGTGTCACGGCTATTGCCCAGATTACGCAGGTTGTCACGGATACCCTTTAATTCCGTCGCCACGGCCTGGCGCTCTTCATCGGAAAAAGTGCCATTGCCGCCGGAAATAATTTTTTCCGTAAGATTACCGGTAAGGATGTTTTGAATACTGCTGAGGGCAACATCTTCCTGACTTAAGGCATCCTGCGCGTAGGTTCTGGCGGTATCATGCTGGCTCATTCCGGCTAAAGTATTGCGCAACGCCACTGCCTGCGAAGCCGCCGTCGGATTCTCTGATGGGGTTAACAGGGTCTGACCCGCAGCAAGACGCGCACTGATATTATTTCCACTGGCCATTGATTTCGTGATGCTGTCAATGTTGCGCTGATACATATAGTGAGTACTGAAACGCATCGCTACCTCCTCTCTGAATGATTAAAAAAAGCGCGAGCCTGGCGCTATTTGATGCTGAGAATGGTGTCGAACAGCGTTGTGGCTGTCTGCAGTACCTGGGAGTTCGCCTGGTAATACTGGGTGTACATCTGCATGTTGACATACTCCTCATTCATATCGACTCCGGAAACGGCCTGCTGTTGCTGACTCCACTGATCCAGCACGCTGGCGGAGGTTTCGCAGCTTGATTTCAGACTGGTCATTGCCGTCCCCACTGAACTTACCAGGCTGGCATATGCATCATTGAGGGTGGATTTACCAACAAGCTGCTGATTTTTGATATCCAGCATCTGTTTGATATTTTCATTGTTGCTCTGATCGGTCGGGTCGGAAGAGCTTGAGGCGGCGATCTGATCCCCTCCGCTGATGGCCACCTTCAGGGAACCTGCGGCCCCGTCAAGCGGATTAAGCCTGAAGCTGTCATTAGCCTTCGCCGTACCCTGCGGTTTAACCGTTAAGCCATCAAAACTCAGCGAACCATCATCGCCAACGGTGGGGGTGAGCGTTCTTCCGTCACCGGTTTTTACTGTCCAGTCAGTGGCGGAGGGCCCCGTAAAGGTCAGAGTGTAATCCTGCGCCTGAACCGCGCTGCTGTCGCTAATGGCAACAGCCAGTGACCCGTTACCGCCATTCTGGCTGTTCGCGATGGCCTGAGGATCGTCAAGGGAGAAAATCGCGGTGCCGGCCGCACCATTCTGGTCGTAGCCCGCCTCGTTGACCTGGTTAAATTTACTGGCCATCTGTAACGCCAGCTGATTAAGCTGGTTTTCGGCATCCTTCAGATCGCCGTTGCGGAAGGAGAACAGTCCCCCCAGCGCCCCCGAACTCAGGGCATCGTCACCCAGCAACATGCTATTCCCGCTATTGTCGGTGTACCCCACCACTAATTTGCCAGGATCGTCTGCCGACGACTGCGCGTTTAATTTAAAGGTATCCTCGCCGTTCACCAGGGCATAACCATTCGCCAGGGTAACATCCACCCGTCCGGTCGTGCTGTTTTCACTGACTTTAATACCGGTCAGTCCGCTGAGCTGATTTAAAACCTGATCGCGCTGATCCAGCAGGTCAGAAGGCAGAGTGCCACTGGCACCCTGAACTTTGGTAATTTCTTTATTCAGCCTGGCAAGTTCGCTGGCACAGCTATTAATATCATCAACCGTCTGACTGATTTTAGTATTGGTGCTTTTTTCTAATCCTTTCAGCGTCTCGCTGTTGCTGCGATACTGGTTGGCAATCGCCTTGAACTGTGCGTAAACCTCCTGACGTGAGGCGCTGCTGGCCGGATCGCTACTCATTTTTTCCATTGCGCCAAAAATATTGCCCATGGTGACGGCAATATTATTCGTGCTATCGCCGAACATATTATCAATCTGACTCAGCTGCTGATAACGTCCGTTTACGCCTGCGTATTGTGAATTAGCGCCACGCACCTGATTGTTAAGAAAGCTGTCGTAACAACGCTTAACATCATTAGTCTGTACGCCATAGCCGAAAAAACCGTAACGCGTGGCGCGGCCACCCGCTTCACCCAGAATAATACTCTGCCGACTGTAGCCGTCAGTCATTGCATTGCTTAAGTTGTTACCCACAACATTCAGGGCCGACTGAGCTGCATCAAGTCCGCCACGGGCAATATTAAATAAATTCATCGCTTCACCGCCTCATATTTTATGAGCCGAGACCCCACTCTGGCCCGGAGATTTTTTTATCGTTATCTATATATCGTGAGTTCGGAATAAAACTAAAACTCAAAACGCTAAAATAGTTCGTCCAGCGTTTTTTTGTAATTCTCTGCCCCTCTGGCAATAGTATTCTGAACATAATGAACAATCTTCATTAACTTTTTCGCATAATTCGGATCCGTTGCGTATCCTCCCGCCTGAACCGCATTAACGGCTTTTTCCACAGTCGGGCTGGAAATAACCTGCTGATAACGTGGATTAGCGGTTAAAAAAGTCGCGTAATCTGTTAACGCTTCTGCGTAGTTTTTATAAACCCTGAATGACGCTTTCACTTTTTGCAGCGAGCCGTTGATATATTCTGAGGTGGTAATGTCGGTGGTTTCCCCTTTCCAGTCCGGCGTGGCTTTAATGCCAAACAGGTTATGGCTCGGCTTGCCCTGAGCCGTGAGGATCTCACGATGTCCCCAACCTGACTCCAGTGCAGCCTGAGCGATAATCAGCTGGTGAGGAATTCCGCTGAGACGTGCAACGTCCCTGGCCGGTGACATCAGGCGCGCGATAAAACGATCGTTTCCCGACAGGCCGCCTGCGGTGGTCCGTGGATACGCAGGGGAAATCTCACATTCGCTCGCCTGCGCCACCGGGCGAGGCGAGCGCACAGCAGAGACGAGCGGCGAAATCAGCGGCTGCCGGTCAGAGGGAGCCGGAGAGGGCTCCGCTCCCCCCATCTGCCTTACGATTTGATCGGCAAACCCCAGTCCGCCCTGCGCCGCCATATCCTGAGACAGCTGCTGATCGTACAGGGAGGTATACATCTGCGACTGTTGATTATCAAACAGTCCGCCTTTGAATGACGCTTCGCGCATACTCTTCAGCATCATCTGGACAAACAGCCCTTCAAACTGCCGCGCCGCCGCTTTCAGTCCCTGTTGTGGCGAACGTTTCGCCGCCAGCTTCAGCGCCGCCAGGTTACGGATGTCGAAGGCAGCCCCGGTATTCAATGCGGATTGACTCATTAGTCTGTTTCCAGGCGGGCATGGAGACAACCGGCGCTTTTCATTGACTGAAGAATCGCCATTAAATCGTTTGGCGTCGCGCCCAGGCTGTTCAGCGCCCTGACCACGCTGTTGAGATCGGCACTGGTTTTCACCCGCTGCAGTGAGCCGCCGCCGTTGCGCACCGACACCTGGGTATCTGGCGTTACCACCGTGCTGCCGCCTGCCAGAGGTGTATCGGGCTGGCTGACCTGCTGAGTACGCGTCACCTCAACGGTCAAATCCCCCTGTGCCACCGCACAGGCATCCAGTGTGACGTGGCGATTCATCACCACCGATCCGGTACGGGCGTTAATGATGACCCGCGCATCGCCCGCCTCAGCCCTGACGGGCAGATTCTGGATGGTTGCCAGGAACCGTACACGCTCAGCACTCTCCTGCGGCGCGTTCAGACGGATGGTGCGGGCATTTTCCGCCGTCGCTGTCGCACTGCCATAGCGCCGGTTGATAACATCGCTGATCTGCTGCGCCATGGTAAAATCATCTTCATGCAGCTGCAGTTGCAGCACGCTGTTACTGGCAAAACTGGTCGGAACTTCCCGTTCAACTGTTGCGCCATTGCTGATACGCGCGCCGTTCAGCTGGTTAATCTGAACCCGACTGCCGCCTCCCTGCGCCCCTGCGCCGCTGACCAGCAGGTTCCCCTGAGCCAGCGCATAAATCTGGTTATCCGCGCCTTTCAGAGGCGTCATCAGCAGCGTGCCCCCGCGCAGGCTTTTCGCGTTGCCCATTGAGGAGACCACCACATCAATTTTATCGCCCGCACGGGCAAAGGCGGGCAGCTCAGCAGTGACCATCACCGCCGCAACATTTTTTAACTGCATATTGGTGCCGGCCGGCAGGGTGATCCCGAGCTGTGAGAGCATATTGTTCAGGCTCTGGGTGGTAAACGGCGTCTGCATGGTCTGATCGCCAGAGCCATCCAGGCCGACGACCAGACCATATCCCATCAGCGAATTGCTGCGGACGCCCTGCACGGAGGTCAAATCGCGGATGCGCTCAGCCTGTGCCGCAACCGGGAGTAACAGATTCAGAGCCACGCAGAGCAGAGTGAGATAACGCGTGATGTGTGCGATTTTCATAAGTGACTCAGAACGGAGAAAGGTTAAGGAAAAGGCGCTGTAACCAGCCCATCTGCTGCGCTTCGTTGATATAGCCATTGCCAACATATTCGATTCTGGCGTCAGCAACCTGCGTCGACGCGACGGTGTTATTGCCACTGATGGTGCGCGGATTTACCACACCGGAGAAACGGATAAACTCCGTTCCCTGGTTGATCTCAATCTGCTTTTCACCCACAACCCGCAAATTGCCGTTTTCCAGCACCTGATTCACCGTCACCGTCAGCGTGCCGCTGAAGGTGTTTTTGGCGGCGGCTCCGCCCTTGCCGGTAAAATCATTTTTTGCACTGATACTGGTGTTGGCCCGGTCCCCGCCAAATAAGCCCGCCAGAAACCGCGGGGTGGCATCGAACGTCAGTGCGTCAGCGCTGTTCCGGCTGGCGTTAGCGGAGGAACTTTTACTGGCGCTGACGTTTTCCTGCAGCACAATGGTCAGGATATCGCCGACGTTACGGGGCCGGCGATCTTCAAACATTGGCTGATAGCCGTAATTCATCGCCTGACCGCTCTGAAACAGCGAGCCATTGCTGACCACCGGCATTGCAGCAACCGGCTCGGCGGTGGTTTTGCCCTCGACCAGTGGCCGGTGCGGCATGTAAGCACAGCCGCTGAGCGCGAACAGCAGTGTGACACCTGAAACAAGGGCACAGGGTTTGCGCAACGAGCGAGGAGGGGCGATAAACGTTACCGCCGGGTTAGCCTTACCATTCATGTTATAACCACATCTTTCCAGGCGGCGGCACGGTCAGCCGTCCGCGTCGCCCCGCATTACAAATTCGACAGTCGCTGCAACATCTGGTCGGATGTTGAGACCGCCTTGCTGTTAATTTCATAGGCGCGCTGAGTCTGGATCATGTTGACCAGCTCTTCAGCCACGTTGACGTTCGAGGTTTCGACATAACCCTGCTTCAGCGTCCCGCCACCGTTGAGTCCCGGTGTGGTCTCATTGGGTGCGCCGGAGGCCTGCGTTTCGTGGTAGAGGTTCTCCCCCAGGCTCTCCAGACCCGATTCATTCATGAAGGTCACCAGCGTCAACTGCCCCACCTGCTGCGGCGCGGTTTGTCCCGGCAGCGTTACGCTCACCAGGCCGTCGTTGCCGATCGTCATTGAGGTGGCATCCTGAGGGAGGGTAATCGCTGGCTGAACCGGATAGCCGCTGGAGGTCACCAGTTGTCCGTTCTGATCGAGCTGAAACGCACCGTCGCGCGTGTAACCGATGGTGCCGTCCGGCAGCTGGATCTGGAAGAAACCGCCGCCCTGAATCGCCACATCTTTACTGTTGTTGGTCTGCGTCAGGCTGCCCTGACTGTGAATGCGTTCCGTCGCCACCGGGCGGACGCCCGTACCAATCTGCAGGCCGGAAGGAATGGTGCTCTGTTCCGAGGACTGCGCGCCAGGCTGACGCAGCGTCTGGTAAATCAGATCTTCAAACACTGCACGCTGCCGTTTGAAGCCGTTAGTGCTGACGTTGGCCAGGTTGTTGGATATCACATCCATATTGGTCTGCTGGGCTTCGAGACCGGTTTTAGCAATCCATAGAGAACGGATCATGGTTTCATTTCTCCTCGCAGGGTTAACCCAGCGTTAACAGCTGATTGGCGCTTTTTTCATTTTCATCAAGGGTGCTGATGATCTTCATGTGCATCTCAAAGCTACGCGCGGTGGCGATCATATCGACCATCGTCTTTACCGGGCTGACGTTGCTGCTTTCCAGCATGCCTGGCATCAGTCGCAGAGTCGGATCGGCAGGCAGGGGCGCGGCACCGCCTGCGCTGCTGGCACTGCGGGGATGAAACAGGCCGTCATCCCCCATCTGCAGGGCGGTGGCGTCGGCCTTCACCATCTTTACCCGCCCTATCTGTGCTATCGCCGTGGGTTCATCACCGGCACCCAGTGCACTCAGAGTGCCATCGGGCGCGATGGTGATCCGGGACTGCGGGGGCACACTGATCGGCCCGCCATCCCCCAGCAGCGGCAGCCCGCGCACCTGAAGTTCGCCGTCACTGTTCGCCTCAATGCTGCCATTACGGGTGTAGGCTTCACTGCCATCCGGCAGCTGAACGGCCAGCCAGCCATCCCTGGGCAGCGCCACATCCAGATCGCGATCGGTCTGATGTACCGCGCCCATGGTGGTATCGTTTGCGGGCGTAGACTCCACGACCAGGGTGCGGGTAGGGTCTGAAGGGCCATTCACCGGCACCGCGCGCATGGCCATAAGCTGCGCACGGAATCCGCTGGTCGAGGCGTTTGCCAGATTATTTGCCGTTATCGCCTGGCGGTTGAGCGCTGCATTGGCGGCACCCAGGGCGGTATAAATCGCACGATCCATAGTGATCCGCCGTTAGCCGAGGTTGACCAGAGTCTGCAACAGCTCAGACTGCGTCTTGATGGTTTGTGAATTGGACTGGTAGTTACGCTGATAGACGATCATGTTGACCATCTCTTTGCTCAGGTCGACGTTAGACGCTTCCAGTTTGTTACCGTATAAAGTGCCGAGACTGCCAGAACCGGAAGTGCCGTTCATCGGCTGGCCCGAATTTGGCGTTTCACTCCAGCAGTTATTTCCCTGCGACGCCAGCCCGCCAGGATTGGTGAAGTTGCTCAGCACAACCTGACCCAGTATCTGCTGCTGGCCGTTGCTGTATGAGCCCACGATCTGCCCATTGTCGCCCACGGTATAGCCATTCATCAGGCCAGGCGCATAACCGGTAGTGGTCGGGCTGTTCATGGAGAACTCAGCAGCCTGCTGGGTCATCCCAGTGAGATCTAAGTCGAAATTAAGCGGCTCCCCGCCGTCATAGGCTGCACCCTGAACATGCAGTTTCGCCGGGTTCGTGGTGAGCTGACCTGAGGTGTCAAACTGCAACTGGGTCTGCTGATAGCCCCCGTCGGGTGCCGTGACATCTCTGGAATACGCTGTCCACTGGTTGTCCGCGGTTTTGGCAAAGTAAACGTTGATGGTGTGCTTGTTGCCCAGACTGTCATAGGCGTTAATCATGGTTGGCGCGGTGCTGTAGCTGGTATTGTCGGCCGGATCAAAGGTGGTATTGGTGACCACATCGGTGCCCGAGGGCAGGTTACCGTTAAGCGTGCCGCTGTCAGAGGCGCGCGCTGGCATCTGTCCGTCCGGGATCTGAATCGGCCCGATCTCCGCACCTGGCTGGATCGCTGGCGGTGTACCGGTCGCCTGATAACCGGTCAGGTACATTCCCTGGTTGTTGACCACATAGCCGTTGGCATCTTTCTGGAACTGTCCGTTGCGGCTGTAAAAGATGCGCCCGGCTTCGTTCTGCAGACGGAAAAAACCGTTGCCCTGAATCCCCATATCCAGGCTGTCAGTCCCAGCGCCCAGCACACCATCGGTGAAACTCTGGTTAACCCCAGAGACCTGAACCCCCATGCCGACCTGCGAACCGGCAAAGACATCGGCAAAGGCGATGGAGCCTGACTTGAACCCGACCGTCTGGGAGTTTGCAATGTTGTTACCGACCACATCCAGAGCTTGTGAAGCGGCACTTAAACCGCTGAGGCCTTGTGAAAAACTCATAGTTCTTTTCCTAATCCATTAAAATCTTTCAGTTACTCGATTTCGTACACCTGGCCCAGGGTCGCTGTCCCATCAAGGCCCAGCTGCAGCAGTGCACCGCCAGATGAGAAGGCCACGCTTTCCACTTTGGCTTTTTTTAATGCCACGATATTGGGTGCGTCGCCGCTGCTGGTGGTGGCGGCAAAGGAGACATCGTAGCGGGCGCCGACGGGCGGCTCGGCAGGCTCAAAGTTCTTCAGGTCATCCAGGCTGTAGGTCCGGACGCCCGCTTTGACATTTTTCAGTTCCGCACGGTAAGCGTTACCCTGCGAATCGGTTAGCGTAACCTGCACCCTGTCTGCATCATTGTTCAGCGAGAAGGAGAAGGTTTTATTCGCCCCCTCCTCATCACTGTTGTTGATCACCGGTTTGCCTTCGATCATTACCTGGTGTCCAACCCAGGCGGACGAATTCATCTGCTGCATACTGGAAACCAGCGTGCCGACGCTGTTTAGCGTATCGTTCAGCTTCTCTACCCCGGCGGCGGTATTAAACTGCGCCAGCTGGGAGGTCATCTGGTTGTTATCCATCGGGTTCGTCGGGTCCTGGTTTTTCATCTGTGCAACCAGCAGCGTCATGAAGTTATCCAGCAGGTCGGCGCTACTGGTGCCATCCAGGGCCGAACTGCTTTTCCGGTTATTATTCGCGTTGATGTATTTATTTTGGTTACTGCCCATCACTGGCGAGATTGCCATTTTTTATCCTTATTGACCCAGCGTCAGCGTTTTAAGCATCAGGCTTTTCGCGGTATTCATTACATCCACATTCGCCTGATAACTGCGTGAAGCGGAAATGGTGTTGACCATTTCACTGGCCACATCCACATTCGGCATATGGAGATAGCCTTTACTGTCCGCCAGCGGATTCCCCGGTTCATAAATCAATCTTTCCGGCGCAGGACTTTCCACCACATCACTGACGCGGACACCGCCCGTCTGCTGTCCCGGTGCACTATCCACTTTAAAAATGACCTCTTTAGCGCGGTAAGGCTTTCCATCCGGGCCAGCTATGCTATCGGCATTCGCCATATTACTGGCGCTGACGTTAAGCCTTTTAGATTGCGCCGTCATGGCAGAACCTGAAATGTCAAAAATAGAGAACATTGACATGAGCATTACCCCTGATTAATCGCACTCATCATGTTTTTTATCTGCGCGCCGAGAATGGTCAGGCCGGATTGATATTTCACACTGTTGTCCACAAAGCTGGCACGTTCCCGATCCATATCCACGGTATTCCCATCCACCGAGGGCTGATCGGGGATTCGGTAGAGCAGGCCGGGATCGTTGACAGACGGGGCTTTAGCCGCAATATGCTGACCGGACGTCAGGGTCAGGGACAGCGGCCCCTGAGTGCCATTCCTTGAAACGGCCGCTTTTAACTGCGAAGAAAAATCGATATCGCGGGCCAGATAGCCCGGCGTGTCCGCGTTTGCCACATTAGAAGCCAGAATATCCTGGCGTTTATTGAGCAGAGAGAGCGCGGTCTGCTGGAAGCCAAGTTCTCTGTCGAGTTTATCAAGCATAAAGATTATTTACTGTCGTCGATGGAGTGTTATTTACGCCATTTTAAAAAAAAGCGGCGGAAACTTATAATTTGAAAAATCGACAAAATCAGCACTACTTGAATGCTTAATGGAATAAATAAAAAAAACGGCACGCACAATTCCGTCAAATGGCGTCACTTCTGTCGCCATTTCTCTCATCAGAAAAAACGTTTTTTGGCTTACAATTAACCGGCACCGGATTGTCAGCCGTGCGTCATATTTTAATCCGCAAGCATTCTGTTATTGCCGTTCAGGAAACGCCTATCGTGACCACACTATTCCGCTTTATAGTCAGGGCCGTGCTCATTATTTTACTGATAGCCGCAGGAATGGCCGAAGCCGCGGAGAATGATGTTCCGCTGACGGCCGCAATTACGACGCTGCTGAATAATACGATTCATTTGCCACCGTCAGTAAAACCGGTGTTAACAGTGAAAATAGTGACCTCCCCTGCGCAGTTAACCAGGCTGTGTGACAGGCCGGTACTTTCGCTAAGCGGTGACCTGAGCCGACTGGCGGGCATGCACAGTATCATTGCGCAGTGTGACCGCCGCCGACAGTTTATTCAGGTGCATGTGGATGCGATCGGAACCTGGTGGCAGGCCAGCCGGCTGCTGCGGCCAGGCGAGCCGCTCAGAAAAGAGGATATTCATCCACAACGCGGCTCGCTGGAACATATGCCGGGCGGGCTTATTTTTGACGCTCAGCAGATTGTCGGGCGCGAGGCATTACGCATAATCCATCCGGGCGAAAACCTGGTGGAAAGCCAGCTTCGCCAGCGTCGGGCGATTCGTGCCAGCGAGAAAGTTGATATCACTTTGCAGGGTAATGCTTTTATTATCCGCGCGACCGGCAAGGCGCTGGACAACGCCGCGCTTAAGCAGCCTTTACGTGTGCAGATGGCGACTGGCCAGATCCTCCCCGCAATCGCCACAGGCGAGGGTCAGGTCCTGATTACGGCGAATTAATCGGGGCAGGATAAAAGATCACAGCCTGCTGCCTTCAGTATTTTCAATAACGCCCGATAATTTACGTTAACTGAAAACATTTTACTGAACGGTTTGTCGAGGAGAATGATGAGCATAGAACGCAGTCAAAAGATATCGCAGGTACTCTTCACCCGGCTCCATGCCGAAACGCCGAAACGCAGTGACCGGGGAGAGAATACGACGGCCGCGAGCAAAACCCATACCGGCACCAGAGTCAGTCTGAGTAACCGGCTTCAGTCGCTACAAACCAGCAGCAGCAGCGACATGAATATCCCGCATCTGGATAAGATCAAAGCCGCACTCGCCGATGGCAAACTTCCGATTGATACCGATAAAATTGCACATGTTCTGACCAAAGAAATGTTTCAGATAAGCTGACAGGCGTGGCTGAGTGATGAATGACCTTCGTATTATCCTGATAAAACTGCAAACTTCATTAGAAGAACTCAAACCCGTACTGGCCGAAGAACTGAACCAGCTCAATCAGCTACAGCTCAATCCGGTGACGCTGCAGCGGCTCTCTGATAATAAAAGCCGCCTGCTAGCGACTATCAGTTTTTTTGAAGAGCAACGTAAGGCGAAAGAGAGTGAGCTGGGCATAATAGCGCCCTATCATCAGCCACTCCTGACCTCCCTGTGGGAAAGCGTGCTCGCCATCGCCCGGCAGAACAGAGAGCTCAATATGGCGATCTCTCCCCTGTTAGACCTGCAGATGCAGAAAGCGTTAACCCTTAAAAACGTCGTAAAAAAGGTGAGCAACACGGTGGCACTCTATAGCGCCGATGGCACCTCGCAGTCAGATATCAAAGGCAAGGCGTACAATATCAATATCTGACGGCGGCTGGCAGGGCGATACGGACGTGCCTCTGCTGAAAGCCCCGGCAGCCTTCACCCCAGCCCGTGCCAGAGACGCGTCGGCTCGCTTCAGGGCAGCACGCTCTGATACCCCCCTCATGCTTTGATAAGCCCTTACCGGACACATCGTCATCGCCCCAGAGGTAACACGCGTCGCCTCTGATTTTGCAGCGTTCTGACCCATCACATCTTTTTTCAACACGATTGGGCAACCCCGGCCAGGAGCGGATAAGGCGACAAGGCGTATCAAGCCTGCACGTTATCCCCTTTCTGTGCGGTTTCACACCCTGTCAGATTACGTCACGCTCTGCCTCTGGAGGCCCGTCTGAGGACGGATTCCTGCGCTAACCGTATGGCGTAAAATAAGCCTGTGCTGACTTATTTCAGGGAAGAAGACGCTTCATCGAACGTAAAAATCTCCACAATATCAGCCAGCTTTTTGGCCTGGAGATTCATTTTATGCGTGATAGCGGCGGACTCATCCACTAAAGTCATGTTCTGCTGAGTCACCACATCGATTTGATTGAGCGCGCTGGCCACCTGGTTAATTCCCTGACGCTGCTCATCGGAGGCACTGGTTATTGCCTGCATGATGCTGCTCACCTGCCCGACGGACGCGACAATCTCTTTCATCGCGCCACCTGCCTGCGAAACCTGCAACGTCCCTTCATTAACGCTGACCACGGAATCCTTGATCAAAGCACCAATCTCTTCTGCGGCTTCTGCGCTACGCCGGGCCAGATTACGCACTTCCGACGCCACGATAGCAAAGCCCCTGCCCTGGGCGCCCGCCCGCGCCGCTTCCACCGCCGCGTTCAGCGCCAGGATATTCGTCTGACTGGCGATACCGTTGATCACGGAGTTGATGTCAGCAATCTGCTTCGCGCTGTATTCAATTTTCTGCATGCTGCTGATAACGTCCAGCATCACATCAGAGCCCTTCTTCGCCACCGCATTCGCTTTTGCGGCCAGAATATTGGCTTGTTTCGCGTTATCACTGTTGTAGGCAACGGTGACTTTGATCTGCTCCATACTGGCAGAGGTTTGCTGGAGTGAGCTGGCCTGCGATTCCGTGCGGGCGGAGAGGTGTTCATTGCCAAGCGCAATTTGTCCGGAAATGTGCCCGACCTGGCTGGAGGCGGTTTTAATTGACGAGGCGATGCGGGTCAGTGAGCCGCGCATCTCATCCAGCTCCTGATGGATACCATTGATATCCTGACGGCGATGATTCAGACCGGCGGTCAGATTCCCCCGCGCAATCGCCCGGATGTTAGCTTTGATGTCGGACGTGACCGCAATAAATTCGTTTCGCACAATCCGGTAGAAGATCACCGACGTCATGAAGAAGACGACCAGAACGACGCAGATCATCGTCGCTTCTGATTGATGAGCCTCGGCAACACTCTGATTGGTGCCCTCAACATCATGCGTCACGATTAAACTGCGCAATGCCATTGCCAGCTCATCAAAGGCGGCAATATTCTCCTCGCTGGGGTCTGCCTTAATCCGCTTAATGGCGTTGCTTAACTGCTCGGTTTTTTCGAGGCCACCTCGCGTTTTGATCGGTGCCACCTTCAGAAACTGGTCAAAGGTTTCATAGGCTCTGGTCAGCGAGGCCTCGTGCCCGGCATGGCTCCCTTCGCGGTGTAGAAAACTGCTGGTGCGGGCCAGGTAGTCATTTTGATAAAAGCCTAACGTAAAGCTGTGCACATGTTCGTCAATCTGGGCGATGGAATACAGGGAACAGGCAGACATCAAAAGGAAGCAGCACAACAACAACAAAAATGCTGCGATCATCGTTATCTTAAGTTTACTGCAGGCCAAAAAATTTATTATCCTTTCAATCATCTTTGTAACATTCTCTTTTCAGGCTACTCATGGAGTATGAAAAATTAACCGTGGTATTTAATAAATGGGATACAATTCACTTTCAAATATAACAAAAGAGAAGTTCGCCCGATAATATAAGATACGGCCATTCTTTTCTAAAGCGTAAACAGCCGTCATGAAGCAGCATAATGATCTCTATTAATGCGGCTGGCACAAGTTACTGAACCACCGTATTTTAACTGGCTTAATCATTAATACTCACCATTATTCCGGCTCAGCCTGTCCGGCTATCATCCGAATTGGGCATACTTTTCTGTTTATTTAATGCCGTCATGCTTCGCGTATAAAAAAACAATATGGTATATATACCCGCAGGTAAGAATTGTCCTGTTTAGGTTTTATTTAAAATAGCAGTCTTTTTTAAACGGCAGCTAAACGAAAAACAGACAAAAAACCGTTGCAACAAAAAATCAACCTGGTTAATGGAAACATGAACAAATGAAAAACACATCACCCAGCAATATAAATAAAGAGCAGGTTCAGAACATTAAGGATCTTAATTTGTCCTATCTTTTGTTGGCGCAAAAATTGATAAATCAGGAAGACAGAGATGCAGCGAGCTTTCGTCTGGGGCTGCCAGAGCCTCTCATAAATATTCTTGAAAACCTTTCTATTGCACAGTTGATAAAATTATCCTCGACCAATCAGGTTATCTGCCAGTTACGGATAAACAGTGAGGCGGTTATCGACTTTCTGACTAAAGATTCCCGCATTGAGGCGCTGCAGCCTCTCCATACCGGCATCATCCTTTCGAGTGATATGCTGCATTCTCTTTCTGGTGAAAATCAGGCAAATTGATGATATCGCGATGACTGATCAGAGCATTTTAGATGAAGTTTATGATACGCACCTCGCGATGGAGCTGATCTCTTCCGGTGCGCGTATGCAGGTGTTAGAGAGCGAAACCGCCCTTAGCCGCAGAAAACTGTTGCGTCTGTATAAAGAGTTAAAGGGCTGTTCACCGGCTAAAGGCATGCTGCCCTTTTCACCTGACTGGTTTATGTCATGGGAGCAAAACATCCACTCTTCGCTGTTTTACAATATTTATCTTTATCTGCACAAGACAGAAAATAAGCGTCCTGTTGATTCATTGTTGAAGGCGTACAGATTATACAGCGAACAATGTCCGTGTGAGCCAGGTGAAAAACCGGTGCTGGAATTCACCCGAGCCTGGACACTGCTGCGCTTTATTGACTGCAATATGCTGGAGCAAATCACCTGCTCAGTCTGTGGCGGGAAGTTTATTTCTGCGCCGCGCTACATAGACACACTTTTTACCTGTAGTCTGTGCCACCCTCCTTCACGCGCCAGCAAAAAGAGTTGCACCAGGGAGCACCTGACACATTAAAGTGGATAATTTTTTGTCTCTGCTTCCCGGCCGGAAATAGCAGACATCCCTTTCCGGCTACGGTTTAAAAGATAAAAATGCGGTCATTAGCAGCCGTTGCTTATCCCATATTTCTCACCTTCCATCGGGTAAAATAAAAAGAAGGTTCAACAACCCGCCCCCCGATGGAATTTAATTATGAGCCCCTCTTCCTCTTCATTTGCTTGCATCGAAAAAGCATTTCAGAATCGTGATGTTAAGGTTTTATCACTTGATTGTTTCGATACGCTTTACTGGCGTAACGTTTCCCGCCCTTTTGATATTTTTACCCGACTCGGGCATGGGCTATGTCCTACGGCCAGAAGTCGGGCCGAAGCCAGTGCCAGGAATAAAAAGAAGCTGACCTCAGGTATTGATGAGGTGACGCTGGCAGACATTTATGCGGAGCTGAGCGACCAGTTTGATCCTGAACAGCAGCGGCAGATGATCGAGCATGAACTTTCTCTGGAGAAGGAGAACGGCTTTCTTTTCCCGCCCGCACTGGCGCTGCTGCGTCAGGCAAAAGCGCGGGGTATCCGCACCATCGTGGTCAGTGATACCTATCTTACGGCGGCAGAACTGGGCCGCCTGCTGGCCACACACTGTGAAGAAATCCCGCACCTGATTGATCATATCTACTGTTCGTCAGAATCCGGTCATGGCAAAACCGCCACCCTCTGGCCAGTGATCCTTCAGCGCGAGCAGGTCAACCCTCAGGATATTTTTCATGTCGGGGATAATCTGCATGCGGATTACCTGAAGCCCGCCGGATTTGGCATTACTGCCCATCACTTTTTGCAGAATGCGCCCCTGATAAAGCAGACGCTGGAGCAGAATGCCGTTGCGGCAAAAATGCTGTTTCCTCTCTATGGAGCGACAGCACCGGTTCCCTCACTTTTTCATGCCTGCTATTCCATCGCGTTACGCGATCAGATCAGCAGCGAGCAGTTAACCGGCTGGACGGTGCTGGGGCCAGTGCTCTATGCCTTTGCCCGCTTTATCAGACAGCAGCGTGACCGTCAGCCAGCCACCCGATTGGGCTTTCTGATGCGCGACGGCTACATGTTACGCGAGGCCTATCATGCGCTCTATCCCGATGCGCAATCCGCCGCGCTGCATATTTCTCGTTTAACGGCCATCAGGAGTTCATTTACCTGCCGCCAGCGCATTGACGACTATTTAGTCAAAACACTGAAGGCAACGGAAAAGGTTTCTCAGGCCGGATTCGCCATGATTGCCCGTCATCTGATGCTGAGCGAACCGCGCCGGAAAAAGATTGCATCGCTGCTGAAAAAGCATCATTACGCGTCCGATCAGCTCTTTAAGCTCCTTCTGACGCGCGAAGTGGTTCAGGAAACGCTTGCCCGTTCAGCCGCCTGCCGTCTGCGGCTGATCGCGCATCTGCAAAGTCACCTGCAACTTCAGGCTGGCGACACCCTGATGCTGGTCGATCTCGGCTATACAGGTACGGCACAAAACCTGCTTGGCCCCCTGCTGGAAGAAGCGCTGGAGATTAAAGTGCGTGGCTGTTACGTGATTGCCGCCTGGACCCCTGGCTGGCAGCAGAACCGCGCCGGGCTGATCAATCCGGATATCGCCGATTACCGCTTTATTCGCACCCTGACGAACTATATCGCTGCTTTTGAGATGCTCTGTTCCTCACACACGGTTTCCGTCGTGGATTATCGTGAGGATGGCGAGCCGATTGGTGAAGGCCAGCGCCTGCCGGAAAACAGGCTGCTGTCGATACAGGCACTTCAGCGTGAAGCCATTGCCTGTGTCAGGCTGGCGGATGAACTGGCGGTTCCCTGTTCCGCGGCGCTGTGGGAGCTGGCGGCGATCAGTATTGTTCGCTATATCTATCTGCCGCTGGCAGAGGAGACAGCGATTCTGGAACGTCTGACGTTCGATATCAATATGGGCACCGGGTCGACCAGAAAGTTAGTGGATCTGCCTGAGGCGATCAGCTACCTGCGGCAGTATGGGATCGCCCGTCTGACCCACGATGAGAGCGGCACATCGCGAACCAATACGCCCGCGGAATTGCGCAGTTGCGGCATTGAATATTCGCTCTCCCTGCTGGCCGCGTCCCGCTACGCACTCTCCTGGTCGTTATCGCAGGGGATGCAACGGCAGCAGGCGCTGGAGGTGGTATTCGTCAACCAGGAACAACCGGCCGTGGTTGAAACACTCTCCGCCACCAGCACCTTTGACGGTTTTTTCTCACTTTATATCCCGCTGGTAACGCCTGAAATCGCCGTGCTTACTGGCAAAACGTTACGCGATTTTGAACTGTTCCGCGTCGGCCTCATTCCGCAGCAGGCTCTGCATCAGAAATATGAGCAGCAATCTTTTCAGCCGCTGGAAAAAGACAAAGACTTCTTTATTGATGGTGCCACGCAGGTTAATAACCTGGTGGTGGATATGCAGGATGAGGGGTTTATCTATCTGAGACCGGCAGAGCCGCAGATGAAGTCTCTGATACAGCTTATTTATCGCCCGATACACGAAAAAAGCCACTGACCGCCCCGCATATAACCGGCTCCGAGGAAAGGGTCAGGAGAAGGCCGGCAGGCTGTTTACCGGCCCGGGCTCAGGGAAACGGGCGGTCTGCGAACGCAGAAATGCGGGAGATCGGGCCCCCTGAAGAAGCCCTGAGGCTGGCAGAGAGTGTGAGCAACGCCATCCGCTGACCCACCCCATTTAGCGACACGAAAGCGAATGTGACGGTTTCCTCTGCTAAGTTTTCGCCTGATTAACCCGTTCGATCAGCTGCTGATGACTCTCTTTACGCTCACTGTAACGATCTGCAAGATAGCCGGTATGATCTTTGAGGATCAGTGTCATTTTGAACAACTCTTCAGCCACATCGACAATACGATCGTAGTAAGAGGAGGGTTTCATCCGCCCCGATTCATCAAACTCCTGCCAGGCCTTCGCGACCGATGACTGATTGGAAATAGTGAACATCCGCATCCACCGGCCGAGGATGCGCATCTGATTAACGGCATTGAACGACTGCGAGCCGCCGCACACCTGCATCACTGCCAGCGTTTTGCCCTGAGAGGGCCGTATGGCACCTTCGGTCAGCGGGATCCAGTCGATCTGCACTTTTAAAATGCTGCTCATGGCACCGTGTCGCTCTGGCGAACTCCACACCATGCCATCACACCACCTTACCAGCGCACGCAACTCCTGAACCTTTGGGTGCGTCTCCGGCGCGTCATCGGGCAGGGGCAGACCGGATGGATTAAATATTCTGACCTCCGCCCCCATCAGGGTGAGCAGTCGCCCGGCCTCTTCAGCAGACAACCGGCTGAAGGAGCGCTGCCTTAACGAGCCGTAAAGGATAAGGAACCGGGGGGAAGAGGCGTCAGACCTGATCTTCTCTGCTATCGAAAGATCGATCTGTTCGCTGTCCAGTGCGGGAAAGGTTGACATAAAACGCTCCACTGTTGAAAATCTGCCTTTACTTTTAACACATATGAAATAGCATATTTATAAATTCGTGACGGAACGCCTTCCAATGCAGCCTGTTCAGCTTTTCAAATTGCTCGCAGATGAAACCCGCAGCAGCATCATCATGCTGCTGCGGGAAGCCGGGGAGCTGTGCGTATGCGATCTCTGCTCTGTCACTGCGTTATCGCAGCCTAAAATATCCCGCCATATTGCTCTGCTGCGGGATGCCGGATTGGTGCTGGATCGCCGTGAAGGTAAATGGATCCATTACCGCCTTTCTCCACATATGCCCGCCTGGGCTTTCTCAGTTATCGATTCCGCGTGGAGTAGCCAGCGCGATGCCGTCAGCGCGTCACTGAAAAAAGCGACCGCTTGCAGGTAAACACATTCACCAAATGATATGTGTTATAAACAGGAGAGATGGGATGTTACTTGCAGGTGCAATCTTCGTTCTGACGCTGGTGCTGGTGATCTGGCAGCCTCGCGGCCTCAGCATTGGCTGGAGTGCCTCAATCGGGGCGGCGATAGCTTTAGCAACCGGCGTGATTCATCCGGGGGATATTCCGGTGGTCTGGGCGATCGTCTGGAACGCCACCGCCGCCTTTATTGGCGTGATTATCATCAGCCTCTTACTGGATGAATCAGGATTCTTTGAGTGGTGCGCTTTATGGGTGGCGCGCTGGGGAAAGGGAAACGGCCGGCGGCTTTTTACCTTTATTATTCTGCTGGGTGCGGCGGTGGCAGCCCTGTTCGCCAATGATGGCGCGGCGCTTATTCTGACGCCAATTGTGATGGCGATGCTGCTGGCGCTCGGCTTCAGCAAAGGGACAACGCTGGCGTTTGTGATGGCGGCAGGTTTCATTGCGGATACAGCCAGCCTGCCGTTGATCGTCTCTAATCTGGTCAATATTGTCTCTGCAGATTTCTTCAGGCTCAGCTTTAGTGACTATGCGTCAGTGATGGTGCCGGTTGATGTCGCCTCAATCATTGCCTCACTGGTCATGCTTCATCTTTTCTTCCGCAAGGATATCCCTGCCACCTACGCGCTTTCACGCCTTAAGGAACCCCGCGAAGCGATCAAAGACCCCGCGACCTTTAAGACAGGGTGGCTGGTGCTGATACTGCTCCTGGCTGGTTTCTTTCTGCTGGAGCCGATGGGTATTCCCGTCAGTGCTATTGCGGCGGCAGGTGCGCTGATTCTGTTAATTGTTGCGAAACGCGGAAAAGCGATCAACACCGGGAAAGTTCTGCGCGGCGCGCCCTGGCAGATCGTGATCTTCTCTCTGGGCATGTATCTGGTCGTTTTCGGACTTAAAAATGCGGGACTGACTCAACATATCACGGGACTTTTGAACGTCTTCGCCAGCCACGGCGTATGGAGCGCGACGCTGGGCACCGGATTTACCATGGCGATGCTCTCCTCTGTTATGAACAATATGCCTGCGGTGCTGGCAGGGGCGCTCTCCATCGATGCCACCACGACCAGTAGTCTGATCCGGGAAGCCATGATTTATGCCAACATCATCGGCTGCGATCTGGGACCTAAAATCACCCCTGTCGGCAGCCTGGCTACCCTGCTCTGGCTTTACGTGCTCGAACAGAAAAATATCAGAATCAGCTGGGGTTACTATTTCAGGGTCGGTGTCGTCATGACACTCCCTGTGTTAGCCGTCGCGCTCAGCGCCCTGGCTTTGCGCCTCTCGTTTGCCCACTAACAGGAGTTTTATCATGCGCGATATCACGATCTACCATAATCCTGACTGTGGGACGTCCCGGAATACCCTGGCGCTAATCCGTAACAGCGGGGCTGAACCGGTGATTGTCCACTATCTGGAAACCCCGCCAGACCGCGCCACGCTGACCGATCTCATCGCCAGAATGGGGATTACCCCCCGCGCCTTACTGCGCAAAAATACAGAGCCTTATGAGCGGTCAGGCTTAGCCGATGAGCGGGTCAGTGATGATGCGATTATTGAGGCCATGCTCAGAGACCCTATTCTGATCAACCGCCCGATTGTTGTTACCCCCAGGGGCGTGCGGTTATGCCGCCCCTCGGAAGTGGTCCTGGAGATACTGCCGGATCCGCAGAGAGGCGCGTTTGTTAAAGAGGACGGCGAACAGGTGATCGACCAGGCGGGTAAGCGGATTATCTGACGTTACCGACCAGGCAGCTTTCCTGAGCAGAGGTTAAACGCAAAAACCCCGCGCAAGCGGGGTTTTCAGTAAAAAGTCGAAGCTGACCGATAAGGCGGCTTCGTTCAACCATACGTCAGGCATCTGCGGCGCTGGAGTTGTCGTGTGTCGCAGACTGTATCGCACTTTGTGTTGCAGTGCAAAGCCAGCCAAGGCACGCGCTTTTCACACCCAACCATGCTCAATCGCCAACATTAGCAATCCACCAATAACAAAAAACAGTATGCTGACAGCACCGAAGTATATTTCGAAGTAAAATGGCCTAATCAGCCGTTTCGGTAGCCCTCTAATGAAGTCCTTATCATCATTTTTGGTCAGAGGTGAACTACGATTCCACAGCAGCGGCATGTATATAAATTGTACTTTTATTCCGTATGCTCCTTTGACATAAAGCGAATTGACGTTCTCAAACACCAACACTGCATCTGGCAGGCTGCCGTATTTTTTTTTATATAGTTCGCAGATTTCTTTAAAGCGCTTTCGGTTCAGCAGAGATGCAATGCCACTGATAATTATCAGTAGTACCCCAGCAAGAATAGCGATTACTGAAATCATTTCTAAATTAATCTTCACCGCTTACCTCATAAAGGCCAAGCCCTTTCCCGATAGACTGGCCCATTTTTCCTCCAGCCCAGCTTAGAGCCTTGTCACTTCCGTATGCTATGCCACCACTCACACCAATGGTACAAAGTAACGCGCCTGCCCCCATAGCTTCAACCGTCGCAGCCCCCAAAACAACTGCACATGCGGTATTTGCAGCGCCAGCACCGATGAGCCTACTTGCCACCATTCCACCTACCAAACTCCCCGAAAACTCACCGATGGAAGTAAACGAGGTTTTCGCACAATCCCGCCCCACAGTGCAGGCCTCGGTGATCTTCGCTGCGGTATCAAAGGCAGAAAGGCCGATGCCAATCTTCCCGGCGGTTTCCATCCATTTGACGTACTTCGCCAGCTTCTCAATGTGTGTCGCGTAACCTTCGATATCGCTAACACCTGTTTCGTTCCACCGATGAGTGATTGAACGGCTGGACAGACCAAGGGCGCTTTTCAGATCGGTGTATTCATTGAACATGAAACGATGCTTCATGAACATTTTGAGGACGCTATCGAGTTGACCAAACAGGCGACGGCGTTCAACGAAGAATTGTTCACCGATCAGTGTGCCACTGGTGATGTACTGGTTCTTGTAGGTTTTCTCGATCTCGACAAGGATTTTTTCTACCTGTTCGAAATAGCCCTTCGCGGCCTCGGTTGCTTGCCCTGAATATCCATAAGTATCACTCGCCGTACTGGCAGCAGCAGCGAACATCTCAATGGTGTCTTTGTGTTTGAAAAGGAAGTTGGCTTGCTGAATTGAAAGAGGGGCTAACGCTGCATCAATTCGCGCTTTCGCGGCCTGCATATGGGCAATTTGCTCGCGGTCCTGCTTATCAGGGTCAACCACCAGCATAATAGAACCGGCTTTGTATCTTTCATCCGGGCCGTTAAGTGTAGCGAATAGTTCCTTTACCCCTGCTGGCGGGCTCTCAGTGAATAGCAGCCGCTGCCAGGCTTCTGTCGTACCACCGTAAGGGATAATGGTAAAACCAGCGTCGATGCCTGTTTTCTTTTTCGCTACTTGGGCGTGCTGATCTGGTTCTGACTCAATCGGGCCAGGCAGAACAGGAAACTCTACCTTGTGAAAATTGTCTTTGGCTGTTGTTGACTGGCTCTCAAGTTCATAATCATCATCCCAGTTTGAATTGAGGAATTTAGATTTACAGGGACACGAACTATAACTATGTAGTGTTCCGGCAATCCTTTTACCATGTATGTCATCATCAAGCCCACCGCAGATACGGTAAAGCCCAGGATGTTTACCACAAGTAACTTTATGACCTTCGCAGGACATATCTCTATCAAAGTGCTGGTGGTCGGTCCATCCTTCAGTGATAACGCCACCACATCGTGTCTTATCGCCTCTGAATAAATAGTATCCCTTAACCCCCATCAGTGCTTACTCCCTGGCATGGTCAAGAATCCATCCGGGAATTCGCGGCCTTCACGAAAAACCAGTTTGCTGCATGATTGTGGGGTAGAAATTATTTCGTCTCCGTTATCGAGCATACTCCCAACGAGTGCAGCGGATGCGCCCTGCATGATTCGGGCCTTGCCAGCACCAGAAATAATCGTGGCCTCGCTGCCATCAGCATATACAACCTTGTCACCTACCCGAGCAACTTGTAACCCTCCGGTAGTCGCACCGCCTGAAGCATGGCGAATGACTCCACCGAGACGGGTCAAACTCCCAACGACTGCAAACCGAAAAATGTGAGTTAAAGGGCGGCTTGAATACTGTTCGTTTATCTCTTCAAGTTCTTTTCGGGTTTTGTCGTCGCAGAGTGACAAAAGCTCCTCGTCGTATGGCGGTTGTGATTGGGTTTCACGAATTTCAGATGTGATCTCGTTGGTGTACTGTTTCATAAGTCCCTCTACTTGTTATGGAAATAATCACAGCGGTCATTTTACAAACAACAACCGCTTGAGCAACAAGTATTAGACTTAAGTGAAATCACGTTTCATAACATTCGGTAAACAGAATTCTGGCTACGAAATTTTATTTGCTGTCGTCGGTGTCGAACGTCTTGCTATACGGGCATTTTTTCGATTTCGTGACGTAGGTAAAGGTGTAAATGCTATTGGAGTAGACGCACAGGATTTGCCCGTTTGCCGTAGTTGTCTGCCCCGGGTTGCTCATGGTCACACGTCCGGCGCTGGCATTGAAGGCCACCATCAGGCCACAAAGTATCATTGAAAATCTTTTCATTTATCATCTCCTCATTGTTATCAGTGCTGGCTCAGTGTGAGTGGCAGCATGAAAATATTTTAACTATATCGATCGATAAAAATTATCGATAACATCGAAATAATTTATAAAACTAGTTAAAGTGAGTGCCTGAAATTTTCACTTCACAGCATGAAAGGATGACGGCTTTGACCACTAACCAACTGAAACCAAACAATCTGTACTTCTATTTCTACATGGTAGCGCCGGTGGTGTTCCCTGCAGCCTTTTACTTCACGATGCACGAAAAAGCGGCATATGCTGCGTTGTATGCGGTTTTGTTGTTCTGTGCTGTTTTTGACCAACGGGCGTTGGTGCGGTCTGGAGTTGAGTCCGAAACTCATATCGTGGGATCTGCGCTGGGGATTGTTGACCTGCCCCCAGGATTAAATACAACGCTCACTTAGTAATGTCGGATCCTTCGCTATCAGAATTACCCTTTCTCCAGGCCGCCGCAAATTCAGACGGCGTCTGATAATTGAGCGCGGAGTGCGGGCGGCACTCATTATAATCCTGACGCCATTCACTGATGGTTTTCCTGGCATGACTGACGTCACTGAACCAGTGTTCATTCAGACATTCATCGCGAAAGCGTCCATTAAAACTCTCAATAAATCCGTTCTGTGTCCGCTTGCCGGGCTGGATAAGCCGCAGCTCCACGCCATGCTCAAAGGCCCATTGATCGAGCGCGCGGCAGGTAAATTCCGGGCCCTGATCAGTTCTTATTGTCGCCGGATAGCCGCGAAACAGCGCAATACTGTCCAGAATACGCGTGACCTGAACACCTGAAATCCCAAAGGCAACAGTGACCGTCAGGCATTCCTTCGTGAAGTCGTCCACGCAGGTCAGGCACTTTATCCTGCGACCGGTGGCCAGCGCGTCCATGACGAAATCCATCGACCAGGTCAGGTTGGGCGCTGCAGGGCGGAGCAGCAACAGACGTTCCGTTGCCAGTCCTTTACGACGTCGTCTGCGTTTTACGCCCAGCCCGCTGAGATGATAGAGGCGGTACACGCGCTTGTGATTAACCAGAAGGCCTTCACGGCGTAGTAACTGCCAGATGCGGCGGTAGCCAAAACGCCTGCGCTCCAGTGCCAGCTCAATAATGCGCCCTGATAAATGTGCATCAGCCGCCGGACGCTGAGCCTCGTAGCGGCAGTTCGACAGGGACAAGCCTGTAAGACGGCAGGCACGACGTTGCGACAGACCGGTCGCATCACACATAAACTCAACGGCTTCCCGCTTCTGGCCTGTCGTCAGTACTTTCGCCCCGGAGCCATCTGAAGTGCCTCCTTATCCAGCATGGCTTCGGCAGGCAGCTTCCTGAGTCTGGCGTTCTCTTCCTCAGGCGACTTCAGGCGCTTAACCTCGGGCACCTCCATACCGCCATGCTTCTTGCGCCAGGTGTAGAAAGTAGCGTCTGAAATAGCATGCTTACGGCAGAGTTCACGGGCAGAAACCCCGGCTTCAGCCTCGCGGAGAATACTGATGATCTGTTCGCCGGAAAAACGCTTCTTCATGGGGATGTCCTCATGTGGCTTATGAAGACATTACTAACATCGCTGTGTGTTAATCAATGGGGAGCAGGTCAATCTTGAGAAGTTGTCCGCGCCCTATCCTACCAAGCCTGAAGAGCGATATGTACGGGCTAAGGCGAGAAATGATAAACCGGCAGCGGCGAGGGCTATCAGTCCCCAAAGAACAACGAAAAAACTGACGTTCAGTAAAGCGAAAGTAGACATAGTAAATGTCGTTGCGGCGGAGTGTATGGGGAATGGTGCAACCGTTGGTGTATCCCATTATGTATCTCATTTCTGCTTCTGAGCGCCTGAGATACACCAACGTATTGTTTTGGAATGAGTCGAAGCTGACCGTTAAGCCGGGTTCTGTCGTGGACAGTCATTCATCTAGGCCAGCAATCGCTCACTGGCTCAAGCAGCCTACCCGGGTTCAGTACGGGCCGTACCTTGTGAACCCCTATTTGGCCTTGCTCCGGGTGGAGTTTACCGTGCCACGAACTGTTGCCAGTCGCGCGGTGCGCTCTTACCGCACCCTTTCACCCTTACCTGATCCCATTTCTGGGCCATCGGCGGTTTGCTCTCTGTTGCACTGGTCGTAGGCTTGCGCCTCCCAGGCGTTACCTGGCACCCTGCCCTATGGAGCCCGGACTTTCCTCCCCTCTGCCCGTCTCCCCACATGTGAGGACGACGACAAAGCGGCGACTGTCTGGTCAGCTTCGGCGCGGGATAATAGGGCATTCGCCCGCATTTGTCACGCCTCTTGCTGCTCCAGCGCATACTTATAAAGCGCATTTTTCTTTACGCCGTGGATCTCAGCCGCCAGCGCAGCCGCCCGCTTTAACGGCAGCTCTTTCTGCAGCAGCGCCAGCGTTCGCAGCGCATCCGTCGGAAGCGCGTCTTCATCATCGGCCTTATGGCCTTCAACGATCAGCACCATCTCGCCTTTGCGTCGATTCTCATCTTCTTTTACCCACGCCAGCAGGTCGGCCACCGGCGCGCCGTGGATCGACTCCCAGGTTTTGGTCAGCTCACGCGCCAGCACCACATAGCGATCCCCCCCCAGCTCATTCACCATATCCTGCAGGCTGTCGATCAGGCGGTGGGTGGACTCATAGAAAATCAGCGTACGCGGCTCCTGCACCAGCGCGCGCAGGGCATCACAACGGCCTTTGGTTCTGGCAGGCAGAAACCCTTCGTAACAGAAACGATCGGACGGCAGCCCGGCGGCACTTAACGCCGCAATGGCGGCACAGGCGCCTGGCAGCGGCACCACCCGGATGCCCGCTTCGCGGCAGCGGCGCACCAGATGGTAGCCCGGGTCGTTGATCAGCGGCGTGCCAGCATCCGAAACTAAGGCTATGCTTTGACCCTCCTCCAGCTTCGCAATCAGCAGTTCAGCCTTGTGCTGTTCGTTGTGGTCGTGAAGTGCGAAGAGTCGCGCATTGATGGCGAAATGTTGTAGCAACAGCCCGGTATGACGTGTATCTTCCGCAGCGACCAGATCGACGCTCGAAAGCACCGTCAGCGCCCGCTGGGTGATATCACCCAGATTACCAATCGGGGTTGGAACGATGTAGAGCGTGCTGGCAGAAATCTCTGCCCGATCGAGTTGTTTCATTGTTTCATCCGAATTGCCGATTTAATATTGAGCATCTTGAAAAAAACATCACTGGATACAGTATGCTTCCTTCAAAAGTCGTTCGTCATAAAGCAGGACGCTTTCTGCCTGTCATTCTTGCTGGGCTGATTTTAGCCGCGTGTAGCGGTCAGGGGCCGCAAACCTCAACCGTCAATATTCAGGGGCCTGCTACAGCCAGCTCCGCTTACTATCTGCAGCAGGCGCAGCAAAGCAGCGATGATAGCAAGACCGACTGGCAATTACTTGCAATCCGCGCCCTGTTGAAGGAAGGAAAGTATCCTGAAGCGACCCGGCAACTGAGTCAGCTGCCGCAGCAGCTCTCGGAGACGCAGCAGCAGGAATCGCTGCTGCTGAAAGCGCAGCTGCTGATTGCCCAGCAGAAGATCAAAGAGGCTGAGCCACTGCTGGCTGACGTGAAAACCGGTGCACTGTCGCAGGATCAGCTGGCGCGTTTTTACAGCCTGCAGATCGCCAGTGCGCAGGGTAGACCCTCTCTCTCCCTGCTGCGCACCTACATTGCGCAGGAGCCGCTGCTGACCGGCAGCGACCATCAGGCTAACATCGACGCCACCTGGCAGGCCCTGACGCAGATGTCGCCGCAGGAGGCCAGCAACCTGGTCATCAACGCCGATGAAAACGTGCTGCAGGGCTGGCTTGACCTGCTTGCCGTCTGGCGGGCGAACACTCAGGATGCCGGGATGCTCAAGTCGGGCATCAAAGACTGGCAGACCCGCTATCCGCAGAACCCGGCGGCCAAAACGCTGCCGACGCAGCTGAGCCAGATGCAGAACTACACCAAAGCCTCAACCAGCATTATCGCGCTGCTGCTGCCCATGAATGGTCAGGCGCAGGTCTTCGCGAATGCGATTCAGAAAGGCTTTACTGACGCGAAGAATGGCGTCTCCGCCCCTGCCGCGCAACCGGCCGCCGCACAGCCCGCCGCGACGGATGGCACGGCCAGCACGCAACCGGCAGCCGTCGCCGGCTCGGCTTCCGACCCGATCAGCGCGCCGCAACAGCAGGCGGCTGAGGCGACCCCGCAGGCGCAGCCTCAGTCTCAGCCTGCCGCCACCGCCGAACCGGCCAGCAACGCGCAGATTAAGGTCTATGACACCAGCAGCCAGCCGATTGAGCAGGTGATGCAGCAGGCTCAGCAGGATGGTGCCACCCTCGTGGTAGGGCCACTGCTGAAAAGCAACGTGGAGAAAGTGGCTAACAGTCAGACGCCACTCAATGTGCTGGCGCTTAACGAGCCGGAGACGATCCAGAACCATCCGAATATTTGCTACTTTGCGCTTTCTCCTGAAGACGAAGCGCGCGATGCCGCGCACCATATCTGGGATCAGGGTAAACGCGAGCCGCTGTTACTGGTTCCGCGCAGCGGTCTGGGCGATCGCGTCACCAATGCCTTCGCGCAGGAGTGGCAGACGCTGGGTGGCGGTACGGTGATGCAGCAGCGCTTTGGCTCGACCGCTGAGCTGAAGCAGGGCATCAACAGTGGTGCGGGCATCAGCCTGTCGGGCACGCCGGTGAATGCGGCCCCTGCCCAGCAGCAGCAGGGTATTTCCATTGCCGGTCTGACCATTCCGGCGCCGCAGCAGAGCACGCCAGAGGCCGTCAGCACCAGCAGCGGCGGGGGCATTGATGCGGTCTACATCGTTTCCACCCAGGATGAGCTGCAGCTGATTAAGCCGATGATCACCATGCGCACCGGCAGCCGCAGCAACATTTCGCTCTATGCCAGCTCGCGCAGCGCGCAGGCGGGTGCCGGTCCCGATTTCCGTCTGGAGATGGATGGCCTGCAGTTCAGCGATATTCCTCTGCTCTCCGGCAGCAACCCGGGCCTGATGCAGCAGACCTCGAAGTCATTCAACAATGACTACTCGCTGGTGCGCCTCTATGCCATGGGGATGGATGCCTGGACGCTGGCCAATCACTTTAACCAGATGCGTCAGACACCGGGTTATACGCTGGAGGGCAACACCGGTAAGCTCAGCGCCAACACGGATTGTGTGATCAACAGGAAGTTGACATGGAACCAGTATCGTCGGGGCGAAATCGCACCGGCCAACTGACCCGCCGTCAGACTGGCGCCCGGTATGAAGAAGATGCCCGGCGCTATCTGGAGCAGGCGGGCCTGAAATGGGTCGCCAGCAATGTTCACTTTCGCGGGGGTGAACTTGACCTGATAATGCGTGACGGGCACTGTTGGGTGTTTGTCGAAGTTCGCTACCGCCGCGATGCGCGCTTCGGTGGCGCACTCGCCAGCATCACCCGCAGCAAACAGCAGAAGCTGCTGCGCGCTGCCGCTCTCTGGCTGGCGCAACGCGGCGGCAGTTTTGCAACAGTGAATTGCCGTTTCGACATCATCGCCATTACCGGCACGGCGCTCGAGTGGCTGCCGGATGCCTTTAATGCAGACGTTTAGAACCAGGTGGTTGTGTGCAGGAAAGAATTAAAGCGTGTTTTACTGAAAGTATTCAGACCCAGATTGCTGCCGCGGAGGCGCTGCCCGATGCCATCTCCCGTGCGGCCATGACGCTGGTGCAATCTCTGCTGAACGGCAATAAGATCCTGAGCTGCGGCAACGGCGCCTCATCCGCCAATGCCCAGCACTTCGCCGCCAGCATGATCAACCGTTTCGAAACCGAGCGCCCCAGCCTGCCGGCGCTGGCGTTGAGTGCAGATAACGTGATGCTGACTGCGATTGGTAACGATCGGCTGCACGACGAAATGTATGCCAAGCAGGTGCGCGCGCTGGGCCACGCAGGTGATGTGCTGCTGGCTATCTCAACCCGTGGCAACACCCGTGACATTGTAAAGGCCGTTGAAGCCGCGGTAACACGCGATATGACGATCGTTGCGCTTACCGGGTATGATGGCGGTGAGCTTGCCGGACTGCTGGGCCCGCAGGATGTGGAAATCCGCATCCCCTCACACCGCAGTGCCCGGATCCAGGAGATGCATATGCTCACCGTTAACTGCTTATGCGATTTGATCGATAACACCCTCTTTCCCCATCAGGAATGACCGAAGGAGCACGAATGAAAGCATTGAACGCTATCGCTATTCTGTTAACCGCCATGCTGCTGCAGGGCTGTGTCGCCGTGGTTGCCGGTGGCGCAGCGGTTGCCACCAAAACCGCCACCGACCCCCGTTCGGTCGGCACGCAGGTGGATGACGGCACGCTGGAGCTGCGCGTCACCAATGCGCTGGCGAAAGATCAGCAGATCAAAACCGATGCCCGCGTCATCGCCACCGCCTATCAGGGCAAAGTGCTGCTGACCGGTCAGGCGCCGTCGCAGGAGATCGCCAATCGTGCCAGACAGATCACCATGGGCGTGGATGGCGCAACCGAGGTCTATAACGAGATCCGCATTGGTCAGAAAGTGACGCTCGGCACCACCTCGTCAGACACCTGGATCACCACCAAGATCCGCTCGCAGCTGCTGGGCAGCGATCAGGTGAAATCCTCCAACGTGAAGGTGACCACCGAGAATGGCGAAGTGTTCCTGCTGGGTCTGGTGACGCAACAGGAAGCGCAGGCGGCGGCCGATATCGCCAGCCGCGTCAGTGGCGTGAAGCACGTCACCACTGCCTTTACCCTGCTGAAGTAACGCGTAAGAGGCAAAAAAGGCGGCCATGGCCGCCTTTTTTATTGTCTGAGGATCAGACCGGGATGTCGATGACCAGTGCCCGGGTCGCCGTTTTCGCCGTCAGCGTCAGCAGCGACTCTTCCTGCAGAAAGGCACCGTCGCCGCACCCGAGCGCTTCCCGATGCGCCGCACCCGATCGGGCTTCCAGCGAACCGTGAATTGACTGCAGATAGGCGCGCGGCCCCTGCAGATGCAGCGCATGCTGCTCGCCCGGCGCCAGTTCGACCTGATGGATCCACACCTGCTGACGCAGTTGCAGGCTCTCATCCACGCCATCCGGCGAGGCGATCAGCTGAGAGGTGCGGCCCGCCGTCAGGGCAAGTTTCTGCATCCGCGGATTTTCCCGCTCCGGGCAGGCGGCCAGCCACAGCTGCATGCGGGTCAGCGGGCGCTCTTTGCTCAGGTTGATTTCGGTGTAACTGACCCCCGGCTGGGCAGAGAGCAGCAGCGCCTCCCCTTCCTGCACGCTGATCGTGTTGCCTTCGCTGTCGCGGTACTCCGCTTCGCCCTGCAGCACGAGGTTAAGCACATCGACCTGCGGATAGGTGCGCGGCTGAAAGGCGGCCCCTGGTGCCAGCACTTCCTGATTCAGTACGCGCAGCGACGCGTAGCCCATCAGTTTTGGATCAAAATAGTGGCCAAAAGAGAAACTGTAGCGGGCCTGCAACCAGCCAAAGTCGGCCTGGCCACATGCGGACGCACTGCGTGTCGTTATCATTATTTACCTCCGGCATCCGGTGACGAGGATCGGCCACGGACTCTATGCACCCATGGTAAAAGTCTGGACGCCGGATTGTTAGCCAGTTAATCTGCCGGGCATGTTCAAATTTCCTGACAGAGAAACGGGATGGCTAAAGAGCGTGCGTTAACCCTTGAATCTTTACGCGTAATGGATGCGATTGATCGACGTGGTAGTTTTGCGGCGGCGGCCGATGAGCTGGGCCGCGTGCCCTCTGCACTCAGCTATACCATGCAGAAGCTGGAAGAGGAGCTGGATGTGGTGCTGTTTGACCGCTCCGGCCACCGCACCAAATTTACCAACGTGGGACGCATGCTGCTGGAGCGTGGCCGGGTGCTGCTGGAAGCGGCCGACAAACTCACCACCGATGCCGAAGCGCTGGCGCGTGGCTGGGAAACCCATCTGACCATCGTGACCGAAGCGCTGGTGCCTATCGACGCCCTCTTTCCGCTGGTGACGCGCCTGGCCGACAAAGCCAATACCCAGTTTTCGCTGGTCACCGAAGTGCTGGCGGGGGCATGGGAGCGGCTGGAACAGGGGCGGGCCGATATCGTTATCGCCCCCGATATGCACTTCCGCGCCTCAACCGAGATCAACACCCGCAAGCTCTACACCATGATGAGCGTCTATGTCGCCAGTGCCGACCATCCGATCCATAACGAGCCGGAACCGCAGTCTGAGATGACGCGGGTGAAATACCGCGGCATTGCGGTGGCGGATACCGCGCGTGAGCGCCCGGTGCTGACCGTGCAGTTGCTGGATAAGCAGCAGCGCCTGACCGTCAGCAGCATGGACGACAAGCGCCGTGCGCTGCTGGCGGGCCTGGGCGTGGCGACCATGCCCTATTCGCTGGTGGAGCAGGATATTGCGGAAGGCCGCCTGCGGGTCGTGAGCCCGGAATATACCCGCGAGGTCGACATTATTATGGCGTGGCGGCGGGACAGCATGGGCGAGGCCAAAGCCTGGTGCCTGCGTGAGATCCCGCGCCTGCTGGCGAAGAAAAACTGACGGCGGCAGAGCATCACGCTAAGAGCGGCTCAGGCAATCCATCGCCACCGCTCTGAAACTGCTGAAGTCAGTGCTCTCCCGCAGGCGGATCATCGCCCTTTCCCGCAGAAACGTGACAAACAGATCGTAGATCGCCATCGCCTCTTCATATTCGCTTTTGCTGATCGCCAGCAGAAAAATCACATAGGCGGTGTCGTCGCCCCAGGTGATGCCCTGCGGAGCCAGCACGGTGTAGACCACGGTTTTCTTCGCCAGCAGCCCCAGCGAGTGCGGCAGCGCGATGCCTTCACCGAGCATGGTGCTGACAATCGCTTCGCGCTCCTCCACCGACGGATAGAAAGCAGCATCCACGAACCCCTCCGCCTCCAGCTGATCACACAGCTGCCGGAACAGTTCAGACTGGGTCATTGGCCTGTCGACGATATGAAAGTGCTGAGCATCAAAATATTTGGTCAGCATATAGGGACGGGTACGATCCACCAGCACCAGCTTGCCGATCTGCTCCAGCTGGAACCCGGTGGGAAACGGTGACATCACCACCACCGGTTTCTCTTTTTCGCTGAGCCGGATAGTCGAGATCACAAAGTCCTCATCGATGCGGCTGCGCGCCTCATATTCACGCTGAGAGAGGCGTGCCGTCACCTTCAGCTGCGGGTATTTGCGCAGCAGCATCGCCTCAATCATCCGTAGCGTCGAGTTACCGCTGTCGCAGACCAGCAGCACCTGGGGATGACGCTGATAGCCCACGTCATAGTGGCGCTCCAGCCCGACACCGATATGCAGCACCAGAAAGCCAATCTCATTTTCAGTGATGACGTAAGGGGTATATTTCCCCCAACTGGTTACCGCCGATAAGGTGACATCATAGGCCATGGGATAGTGCTGCTTGATGTTGCTGAGCAGCGGGTTAGGAATATGGATCTGGTAGCGCACCCGGGTGATCATGGTCTTGATATGGGTAAGCAGATCGGCACGCAGTTGCTGATCGTTCTGCAGATTGAAGTTGTAGTAGGTGTTGATGAAGCTGAGCAGGTAATCCACCAGCGCATCGGCGTCATCCGCATTGATAGCACTGGGGGCGATAGCCTGAATGCGCCGCGCCGCAATGTTGACCCGCAGCCAGTTCTCTTCAGCCGGTGAGATCGGTTTACTGACCAGCGGGCGCATCAGCGTAATCAGCTGGTGCGCCGCTTCGCGCACATCATCCCCAATCTCCTCAGCGCCGGGATCGTTAAGCGGATAGCCTTCGCTGATACGGCGCACCGCCACCGCACAGTAGATCCGCAGATAGCGTTCTCCCTCATCGCTGAGGCGGATATTGTGTTCGGCAAAGCAGCGTTGCAGCAGCGGCTGCAGGGTTTCCAGCATACCGCTGTTGAGCGCCTCAATGGTCAGCAGCGGGCTCTCCGGCTGTGACTGATCGATTTGCCACAGCAGATCAGTCAGGCAGGTTCGGATCGCCACTTCGCTGCCGAACAGCTTCATGCCGTAGTGGGGCTTGCTTTCAATCGTTAGGTGATAGCGTCCCAGCCACTCGCGCACTTCCGCCATATCATTCTGCAGGGTGGCGCGACTGACAAACCACTCCTCGGCCAGCTCTTCAAGTTTCAGCGAATAGGCCGCGGTGAGAAACCGGGTCAGCAGATAACGAATGCGGTCGGGCGACGTGCGCGGTATCCGCAGCGGTGAGGCGCTGTGTTGCTGCAGATGCTGAAAGCGCTGATCATCCTCAATCTTCAGCTGATAGCCCGCGCCGCGGCTCAGGACGAACTGCGCACCATATTCAGCCAGCAGCGCATTCAGCGCCGTGATGTCGGTGCGTACGGTGCGGGTCGAGACGGCAAAACGCCGCGCCAGTTCATCCTGAGGCAGCGTTTCGTTTTGCAGGGCATCAAACAGTTGCGCAAGGCGCTGATGGGGAAATCTCACGAAAGTTACCTGTTTACAGAAAAAATCAGGGAGACGGAAACTCAGCCTATGGGGATCGAGACGCAACGTCCATGTTGCGCGCGGCCTGCCGCCCGAGCGGGGTGCCGCGCGGCGCGATCCTCAGGGCAGCAGCGTTTTACAGATCGCCAGCAACCGCTGGACATCTTCGATCCGGGTTTCACCGCTCGCTTTGTCGATGATCGAACTGTAGATGTGCGGGATCACTTTGCTGACACCCGCGTCCAGCGCAATGCGCACGATCTCGCCGACGTTCTCCAGATCGATGCCACCGGTGGGCTCCAGCCAGAAATCCATTTTTGCGCAGGCGTCTGCCACGGCGCGATACTCATCCACCGCCTGTAAACCGCCCATCGGGAAATATTTCACCGAGCTGCCGCCCATATCCTGCAGCATGGCAATCGCGGTTTCGATCGGAACGATCCCGTCAGGCTGCGTTGCGCTGCGCGGGCCGGTCGAGATTTTTACCTTACCCGGCGTGCCGGTGGGTGAGATCAGACCGTTGACGACGGTCTGCGACTGGCCCAGCAGCGCCCGGCTGGTGGCCACGCCAGTGAAGACCTGATTGACATGCTGGGGTTGCAGCACCTCGGCCAGTTCACTCACCATCTGTGACTGCCGGGGATCGCCCGCGCCCAGACCAATTGAGAGCGCGTTGTCGATCAGCGCAGCGTACTCGCTCATATCGGCGATGGCGGCGTCATTGCTGGCATAGTTTTTTGACAGCACGCCGACCAGCACATGCCCTTCGGCCGCCTGCCAGATGGCGCGCGCATTCTCTTTTGATCCCGCCAGTACATTAAGGCAGAGACGATCCTGATAGAAGTTGGGGGTCAGCGTCATGCGTTTTTCTCTCCGGTTAACAGCGTCTGAATACGGGTGAAAATGGTGTGCAGTTGATCGGCGCTGACGCTGCGTACGTCCGCCTCAATGATCCCTTCATTGGCTTTGTAGCCACGGAAATAGATCGCGACGTCGCCGTTTTTCAGCGCCTGCACCAGATCGCCGGTGCGCAGCCCGATCGCCGCTTCGTCAAATTTGATCTCTGCACGGGCGATGTCACGTCCGGCGGCATCCCACACCACGCGGGCCGTGACGCCATTCAGATGGTTCAGCTGTTCGATGAACGGTGTCATTTTTTCCACCATCTGCGCGCCGCTGATTTTTGGCTGAGTCAGATAGTTTTCAATCGCGTGGGTCAGGCCGAGAATGCCCTCTTTGCCGACTTTCATGGCCCGGCCAATCCCGCTGGTCTGGCGTTTGACCCACTCAACGTAGTGGTGGCGGCCAATCACCAGGCCGCTGGTCGGGCCTTCCAGCGCTTTTGCACCGCTGTAGATCACCAGGTCAGCGCCCGCCTCGTAGTAGCACTGCAGATCCTCTTCCGCGGCCGCATCGACAATCAGCGGGACGCCGTGCTGGCGCGCAACGGCGGCAGCCTGCGCCACATCAAGGTGACTCTTCTGCACGCAGTGATGCGATTTCACATAGAGGATCGCCGCGGTCTGTGGGGTGATCGCCGCCGCCAGCTGCACGGGCGAGCACTCATTGCTGTAACCCGCCTCGACCAGCTGGCCACCTCCCAGCGCCACCATGCTGCCGACCGGTGCGCCGTAGTTCACGTTATGCCCTTTCGGCACCACAATCTGATGCGGGACGCTGAGCGGCGCGGTATGCAGGTTATCCAGCAGCCAGTCGTCATCTTTGACAATGACCGCCGCCACGCTCTGGGCGATGCCTGCCGAGGCACAGGAGACCACTACCGCGTTCTCCACCTTCAGCAGACCAGCGATGTAAGCCCCGGTTTTATCGACCAGGTCTTTCATTTCGAAGTAGTGATTGAGGCCATATTTCACCGTGTCGATCACATCGCTTGACGGCGTCGAGACGCCGAGAATCGTCATACGGCCAGAGGCGTTAATCACCGGCTTCAGGCCATATTTTTCATAAACCGAGGTCATGTGCTGCTCCTTCTTCTGTCGCGATCCACTGACCCGCGACGACTGCCGCCAGCGGGACCAGATGCTTCTCACCGGTTACCGTTTCACCTTCTGAATCGATGAAGGGCCGGTTTTCCTCTTTGACGCTAAAAATGGTCAGGTCGGCGTCATAGCCGACTTTCAGCTGCCCCTTGCGCGGCAGCCGCAGCCCTGCCGCCGCGTTGACCGTCACACAGTCAATCACCTGCGGCAGCGTCATGCCGACACTGAAGAATTTCGACATGACATGGGCCAGGCTGTGAACCGGGCCAGCCAGACGGTTGCGGCAGTAAATGTCAGAGCTGATGGTATCGGGCAGAATGCCCTGCGCTATCGCCACCCGGGCGACCTCAAAACTGAAACTGGCGCCGCCGTGGCCGACATCGAGTTTCACGCCGCGCGCGATAGCCTGTTTAACGGCGGCCTTCAGTTCGCCCTGTGGCGTCAGAATGCGGTTGGGTTTGCCGTTAAAACAGTGAGTGATGATGTCGCCCGTGGTGAGCAGATCCGCAATCTGGTCAAGATTGGGCGGATTGTTGCCAATGTGGACCATCAGCGGCAGCCCGCCGCTCTGCTGCTGAATCGCCTTCGCGCGGATCAGCGGCTGGATACCGTTTTCACCCACCACGCTGCTGCTGATGCGCGCCTTCAGGCCAACGATAAAATCGGGCAGCCGGGCCACCGCCTGCTGCACCGCCTCGCCATCAATCTGCCTCATGTCGGCCAGTTCGTTCTGGGTAACGATACCGGTGCGGGCGATGTTGATCAGGGCATAAACCTGGGTCTGCGCCGCGCGGGTCAGCTGGTAAAAGTCATCAATATGATCGGCCCCGGTGCTGCCCGCATCGACCACCGTCGTCACGCCGTGGGCCACGCCTGTCGCATCGGCTTCATCATGGTAGATGGGGGATTTGGGATAGCAGTGAACGTGGGAGTCGATCCAGCCAGCGCTGAGGTAGTAGCGACCCGCCAGATCGCGTTCCTGGTGTGCGCTGCCCTGCACCCGGCCAACCGCGGCGATGCGGCCATCCTGCACCGCGATGTCGACCACCTGCTCATCGCTGAGTCGTGCAGCGCGGATAATCAAGTCGTACATGGTTTCTCCTTAACGGCAGCCCGCTACCGGGCTGCCGGTGAGATCAGAGCGCGATCGGGAAAATCGCACCGAGGATCATGGCGCCGAGGATGGCGCCACCGGTGATCGGCTTGTTCCAGAGATAGAACAGCAGCGCCCCCAGCAGTGAACCCAGACCAATCGGAATCGACGCCGTCATGGCTGACAGGATAATCAGCGGGCCGAGGAAGCGTCCGGAGGCATTACCCGCGCCCATCATGACGTCTGCGCCGTAGGTGGAGTCGCTCTGATTGATGGTGAATTTACGCGCCAGGATAATGACGTAGCCAATCGCCACCCCAATCACCAGACCCGTCGCCAGCGAGGCGGCAAAGTTCGCCACCGGGAAGACGATACCCGCGCCCAGCAGCAGGGCCGGAACGCCCAGGCCCACACCGGTCTGAATCGCGCCGCCGATATCCAGAATCCCCACCAGCGACCCTTCGATAATGCGGGCAAACAGGAAGCTGGCGCCAAAGGCGGCGACCGCGCCATAGACGCCAGTCTCCATGCCTGAGCGCAGCATCGACACAAACGCCACCTCGTTGAACGCGCCGATGCCATAGAGGTAGTACATGTGGGTTCCGGCAAACACGCCGGCGGAGAGCAGGCCAACAAAGATCGGGAAAGACCAGTCGGCGTACCAGAAGCCTTTATTTTCGTTCATTGCATCGCCTCCTATTTGCCGCTGACGGCGTTATGGATCATGTCGAGCCAGCCGGGAATGCCGAGCTGGAAGGACTGCAGCAGTTTCATATCGAAACCGCGGAAGAAGCCGCTCAGCACAAACAGCAGGACGATGGCGGTCATCATCACTTTGGTGACCCGGTTCCAGCCGCTCTCTTCGACCCCTTTGCCGATCAGAATACCCAGCACCAGGCCCGGCACGGCGTTGCCCATGATCAGCTGTGCCAGACCGCCGAAAATGGTGGCCCAGAAGCCTGACTTTTTGCCCGCGTCGATGGCCGCCAGCCAGAAGATGACCGGCATGACGGTGTTAACCAGCAGGTTAGCCGCCGGCACCAGCACTTTAACTGCCGTCACCTGAAGCGCCGCCGGAACGGCCGAGGCGGTGGAGTTGAGGAAGGCGACCACGACCATGCCGATAATGCCGCAGGCGATGGCCATTTTTTTCGGATTGTGCAGCGTTTCCGCCACGTTGCGGTTTTTGACCATCAGTGCCGCCGCACCCCAGTTTGGAATGATGCGGTGGTCCACATCCTGGGTGAATGAACCGGCTGCAACAGAGGATGCCCAGGCGTTGAAAAAAAAGCCGAGACCAAAGGAGAAGTGGGAGGCAGGATCGCCTTCGCATGAGTTCAGCTCGCCCAGCGTACGAAAGGCGCCCATCCCCTGGGTGGTTGGCGCATGAAACATGCGTGCGGCACCCGCGCCGACGCCGACGCCCACCAGCCCGCCAATGATCAACGACTTAAACAAAATGATTAAAAACATGTTGTTGTACCTTGTTGTCGTTTTTTTAAACCCGTCAGACTTCAGCCGCCGCCGCCTCACTCTGGCCTGCCCGCCGCGCGTGCGCGACAGCAGAGAAGCGGGCAACAGACAGGCTGACGTTAACGGGCGCTGTTTTATGATGTCGCCGTAAACGTCACCTGTTCGGTGTCGAAAACGGTGACGCTGACGGTGATCTCCAGCGTGACGCTGTAGTTCCGCCGCTGGCGCGCCAGAAAGAAGAAGAGAAACTTCTCGGTTCTGACGCTCTCCTGCGCGCGCAGCACCCGGACATCCTGAGGTTCAATGCGCAGCAGGATTTTTTGCGTCGCGCGCAGAACCTGGTTCTGTACACGACTCAGGGCATCGGCGAAGGCTTTCGCTTTGGTGTCGCCTTTGCCCTCGACCGTCACCTGGGTAACGTAGTGTTCTTTCATAATCAGCTGCCGTGCTTCTTGTTCCAGGCCTGCACCAGCCGCTCACCCAGCTCCTCTTTGTCCATAAAGCCGAAGCCCAGTACGGTGGCCCCTTCGTTGATGGCGGTAACCCCTTCATCGATAGAGCGCATGCCATGCTTCGCTTTGTAGCCATATTTGTTCTGCGCGGTGATGGCGCCTGCGCCGCCGCTGCCGCAGAACGAGATGCCGAAATCGGCGTTTTCTGCCTTCATGACGTCACCCAGTTTCATGTCCGCCGCCACACCCGGCACCACCACCGCACGGCCACCCGCTTTTTCGATACCTGCGGCCACTTTCTGCCCTTTCCCTAAACGATCGCCAATCACGACTGTCACCATGTTCTTTTCCTCTTCAGTTGTTGGATCGTGCGACTTCAATGTGAACCGACAGCAGCCAGGCCTCTTCACGCGGCAGATTGCCAAACAGATCCACCACCTGCTGCGCCAGCGCGACGGTTTCCGGCGGAATATCCTCAAACAGCTCCGCTTCCACTTCCGGCAGCGGCTCGCCGCTCAGAGAGCGTGATGCCATGGCCCGGACGTGGGATTCCAGCATCTGCTGCTGAACCGCGTTGGGCTGGATGCCATGCTGCTGATAGATCGCCGCGATTTGCGTCATGACACGTTCAGCCAGTTGCTGCACTTTCTCCGGTGGCGCTTCATACACCGGGATGCCGTTATTGCTCACCTTGTTACTCCTGTTGAACCGGATAATTCGCGTTGAAAATAAATTAACCGCCCCGGCTCCCGCTGTGGAGAGGCAACATTTCCAGCAGCAAGCGGAAATTGAGGTGAAGGCTGTGCGTCAGATCGCAGAGTGCACACTTCGTGCGAAAAATGACTCTTTGTGCGCAAAATAATGAATTTAACCTTGCCAGATCTTGACGCTGTGCAACCGCACGGCAGGTCCGATACGATTTAAGGCGTGGTAATAAGCAGAAGTGATGGAAAAAACCGCCGGTCGGGCTGACCGGCGGTCTGATTAGCGGAATTTCTTATGGTTGGTATTGCGGATCTCATCAAACTTAGCGGCTTCGCGCTTTGCGCCCTCCACGTTGTTCGCCTTCGCCAGGGTGCTGACCACGTCGATTTGCGCAATCAGCGAGTCGAGACCGGCGTGATAATCTTTGATCTGCGCGCTGTCAGCAGGCTGACCTTCCAGCTTATCGGGCGTGGACTGCTTCGCATCCTGCGCCGCCGCACGCATCCGGGTTAATGCCTGCTGCATCTCCCGGGCATCGTCCGTTTTTTTGACGATTTTCAGGTTCGCATTCAGCGTGTCCATATCCTGCTCCAGATCCGCCGCACAGAGGCTGACGCTGGAGAACATCAGAGAAGCCGACAACATTGCAATTAGCTGCTTACGCATCATTACTTCCTTTTTATTGTGACGAAAAAAAAGCAGCCAACAGGCTGCTTCAGGAATGCGTCGTTATTGTCCCGCTATCTTCATTTCAGGCAGTAAGAGTGAACCGCACTGAATATTGCTGCGGGTTTCGATATCGTCGCCGATGGTCACCATATTGCGCCACATCTCTTTGAGATTTCCGGCGATGGTGATTTCACTGACCGGATACTGAATCACGCCATTTTCGACCCAGAAACCGGCCGCACCGCGCGAATAGTCACCGGTGATGGCGCTGACACCCTGTCCCATCAGTTCGGTGACCACCAGACCGGTGCCCATCTGCTTCAGCAGATCGTCAAAGCTGTGACCCTGACCGGCAATGCGCCAGTTGTGAATGCCACCCGCGTGACCGGTGCTGGTCAGGCCCAGCTTACGGGCGGAGTAGCTGGTTAACAGCCAGGTCTGCAGGACGCCCGCCTGGATAATGTCGCGCGCCTGGGTGCGCACCCCTTCGCTGTCAAATGGCGTCGAGGCGAGCCCTTTCAATAGGTGCGGCTGCTCACTGATGGTGAGCCACTCCGGCAGGATCTGCTGACCCATCGCGTCCAGCAGGAAGGTTGATTTCCGGTAAACGCTGCTGCCGCTGATCGCCCCGACCAGATGACCAAACAGGCCGGTCGCCACTTCAGAGGCGAAAATCACCGGCGCTTTCATGGTCGGAAGTTTGCGCGGGGCAAGACGGGAGAGCGTGCGACGCGCGCACTCTGCACCAACCCACTCCGGGCTTTTCAGATCCTCAAACGCGCGGCCGATGGTGTAGGCGTAGTCGCGCTCCATGTTGCCATCCTGCTCGGCGATCACGCAGCTGGAGAGTGAGTGACGGCTTGAGCAGTAGCTCTGCAGCATGCCGTGGCTGTTACCGAACACCTTAATGCCGACATGACTGTTAAAGCTGCCGCCTTCGGTGTTGGTGATACGCTTGTCTGCACGCAGTGAAGCCTCTTCGGCCTGCGCGGCCAGTTCAATGGCGCGGTCGGCATCGATCTCCCACGGGTGGTAGAGATCCAGGTCTGGCGCATCATAGGCCAGCAGCGCCGCATCCGCCGGGCCGGCAAAGGGATCGGGCGAGGTGTAGCGCGCAATATCAATCGCCGCCTGCACGGTACGTTTGATCGCGTCCGGGCTGAGGTCGGTCGATGAGGCGCTGCCTTTACGGTTCTGATGATAGACGGTGATGCCCAGCGCACCGTCGCTGTTGAATTCGACGTTTTCCACTTCGCCATAACGGGTGCTGACCCCGATGCCGGTGGTTTTACTGACCGCTACTTCCGCGCTGTCAGTGCTTGCTTTAGCCAGTTCAAGAGCCTGCGCAATCGCCTGCTCCAGTACTTTTCGCTGTTCTGCAACCTGAGTAGATACGTTCATCGACCTGCCGTCTAATCTTATGTGTGAATGATTTGAGTCTATCAGAGTCAGAGAACAATTTCGCAGTCACCCGATAAACTGGTAGGATTAGCCTCTTTTTTTTGGGAGCCCGGAAATGACCAGACAGCCCGATGAGTGGCTCGACGATGTGCCAGATAATGACGAACAGGAAGATGAAGAGATTATCTGGGTCAGTAAGAGTGAAATTAAACGCGATGCCGAAGAGTTAAAACGCCTGGGTGCCGAACTGGTAGAACTGGGTAAAAACTCACTGGATAAGATCCCGCTGGATGAGCGCCTGCGCACCGAGATCGAACTGGCGCAGCGTATTAAGAAAGAGGGACGCCGCCGTCAGCTGCAGCTGATCGGTAAACTGCTGCGCAGTATTGATGTCGAGCCGATCCGCGTTGCGCTGGACAAGCTCAAGAACCGCCACAACCAGCAGGTTGCGCTGTTCCATAAACTGGAAATGCTGCGCGATCGTCTGATTGAGCAGGGCGATGAAGCGATCAGCGACGTGATTGCACTCTATCCGGACGCCGACCGTCAGCAGCTGCGCAGTATGATCCGCAACGCGCAGAAAGAGAAAGCGGGCAACAAGCCGCCGAAGTCAGCCCGTCAGATTTTCCAGTACCTGCGCGAACTGGCCGAAGCCTGATAGCCCGGATAGCCGGTCTGTCGTGGCCGGTAGCAGGAAGCATGTCAGAACGTCACCGGAAAATGAGCGCCCGTTGCGGGCGCCCGTCATCTCAGGCCAGTCTGTCCAGCAGCTTCTGGTGAATGCCGCCAAACCCGCCGTTGCTCATCACCAGAATCGAGTCGCCTGGCTGTACGGCTTTCGCCACCATCCCGACCAGCGTATCGATATCTGCGCTCCAGTGCGCAGGCGGAATGCACGCTTCGGCGACGTCAGACACCTGCCACGGAATGTGATGCGGCTGGAACAGAAAAACCTCATCCGCCCGCGCCAGTGACGGCGCCAGCTCGTTTTTGCTGACGCCCATCTTCATGGTATTTGAGCGCGGCTCCAGAACAGCCAGAATGCGCGCTCTGCCGCCAACCTTGCTGCGCAGGGCCGCCAGCGTTGCCAGAATCGCGGTCGGATGGTGCGCAAAGTCATCATACACTTTGATGCTGTTCACTTCGCCACGCAGCTCCAGCCGGCGACGCGCATTGATAAAGCTGTTCAGCGCCTGGCCTGCATCTTCCGGTTTCACCCCCACATGACGCGCGGCGGCGATCGCCATCAACCCGTTATGCATATTGTGTTCGCCGACCAGCGCCCAGTTCACCTCGCCGACCTTCTCGCCGTCGAGCCAGACTTCCCAGTGTGAGGCGTCAGGCGTCAGCTTTTTCGCCTGCCAGCGCCCGTGGTCGCCCACGCTCTCCTGCTCGCTCCAGCAACCCATCGCCATCACCTGCCTGATGTTGGCGTCATGCTCCGGCAGCAGGATCTTGCCCTGGCCCGGCACGATCCGGACCAGATGATGGAACTGCTTCTGGATCGCCCGCAGGTCGTCAAAGATATCGGCGTGATCGAACTCAAGGTTGTTGAGGATCAGGGTACGCGGACAGTAATGAACAAACTTGGAACGCTTGTCGAAAAAGGCGCAGTCATACTCATCCGCCTCAATGACGAAGAATGGACTTTTTCCTAATTTTGCCGAGACATCAAAGTTTCCTGGCACCCCACCAATAATGAAGCCGGGTTCCAGGCCGCACGCCTCGAGAATCCACGCTGCCATGCCGGCTGTGGTGGTTTTCCCATGGGTTCCCGCCACCGCCAGCACCCAGCGATCGCGTAACACGAAATCGTGCAGCCACTGCGGGCCGGAGAGGTAAGGAATATTGCGTTCCAGCACCGCTTCCACACAGGGATTACCGCGCGTCATCGCATTTCCGATAATCACCAGGTCAGGGGCCGGGTCGAGCTGGCTCGCATCGTAACCTTCTGTTAATTCAATGCCTTGCTGTTCGAGCAACGTGCTCATTGGCGGGTAAACGTTGGCGTCTGAACCGGTCACCTGATGACCAAGTGAACGGGCCAGCACGGCCAGACCGCCCATAAAAGTGCCACAAATCCCGAGGATGTGAATGCGCATAACGTGATCCATTACTCTAAAGTTCGGCGCACAGTGTAACCCTGCTCGCAGACGGAAGAAACGGATTAGGACTATGGTTTTTGAAGTTCAATCGGCTAAACTGCGTACGCATCCGTTGGCAGACTGTTACGCGTGCTGCCACTCCATCGCAGATTCAGGGAATGTGTTATGAAAACGTTGGGCGAATTTATCGTCGAGAAGCAGCACGACTTTCCGCACGCCACAGGGGAACTGACGGCGCTGATCTCAGCTATCAAACTGGGTGCCAAAATTATCCACCGCGACATCAATAAAGCCGGTCTGGTGGATATCCTTGGTGCCAGTGGTGTGGAAAATGTTCAGGGTGAACAGCAGATGAAGCTCGATCTGTTTGCCAACGAAAAACTGAAGGCCGCACTGAAAGCGCGTGGCATCGTCGCCGGTATCGCCTCTGAGGAAGAAGACGAGTTCGTCATTTTCGAAGGTGAGGAGAACGGCAAGTATGTGGTGTTAATGGACCCGCTGGATGGGTCGTCTAACATCGACGTTAACGTCTCTGTCGGCACCATTTTCTCTATCTATCATCGCGTCAGCGAACCGGGCACCCCGGTGGTTGAAGCGGATTTCATGCAGCCCGGCAACAAACAGGTCGCGGCCGGTTACGTGGTTTACGGCTCCTCCACCATGATGGTTTACACCACCGGTGCAGGCGTGCATGCCTTTACCTACGATCCGTCGCTGGGTGTCTTCTGCCTCAGCCATGAACGTATGACCTACCCGGAGACCGGTTACACCTACTCCATCAACGAAGGTAACTACATTCGTTTCCCGCAGGGCGTGAAGAAATATCTGAAGTTCTGTCAGGAAGAGGATCTGCCAACGCACCGTCCTTACACCTCACGTTACATCGGATCGCTGGTCGCGGATTTCCATCGCAACCTGCTGAAAGGTGGCATCTATCTCTATCCCAGCACCGCCAGCCATCCTCAGGGCAAGCTGCGTCTGCTCTATGAGTGCAACCCGATGGCGTTCCTGGCGGAACAGGCAGGCGGTAAAGCCAGCGACGGTCAGAGACGTATTCTGGACATTCCACCGGTCACGCTGCATCAGCGCTGCCCGTTCTACTGCGGCAACGAGGCGATGGTCAACGACGTTGAGCGTTTCCTGGCTGAGTTCCCGGATTGCCGTCAGGGCTAATGCGGCAGAGATAAAAAAGGGCGCGATCATCGCCCCCTTTTTTTTATCACGCTGGCTGCAGTCTGAACTGCGCCATGGTCGCCTGAAGCTGATCGGACTGCGCTTCCAGCGACTCGGTCGCGGCCTTCGCCTGCTCCACCAGCGCCGCGTTCTGCTGCGCCGCTACGTCCATCTGCGTTACCGCCAGATTCACCTGCTCGATGCCACGGCTCTGCTCGTCAGACGCCATGGAGATCTCCTTCATCAGGGAGGTTACGCGCATCACTTCACCGGAAATCTCATCCATCGTTTCCCCGGCGCGCGTCGCCATCTCACTGCCCTCTCTGACCCGCGACTGTGAATCACTGATCAGCGTGCGGATCTCTTTGGCGGCGTTAGCGCTGCGCTGTGCCAGCGTACGCACTTCATTTGCCACGACCGCGAAGCCCCGGCCCTGCTCGCCTGCACGTGCGGCTTCCACCGCAGCATTAAGCGCCAGAATGTTGGTCTGGAAAGCGATGCCGTCGATCACGCTGAGAATATCGCCGATGCGATTGGCGCTGTCGGTAATCTCATGCATTTTTTCCATCACATAGCAGACCACCTCCGCGCCGCGGTCGGCGGTATCGGAGACCGCATTCGCCAGCTGATGGGCCTGCTGGGCGTTGCTGGCGTTAAGCCGCACCGTTGCCGTCAGCTGCTCCATGCTGGCCGCCGTCTGCTCCAGCGAAGCGGCAGACTCTTCCGTACGCTGTGACAGGTTGACGTTGCCGGCGGCCAGTTCACGGCTGCCGAGGTCGATCTGCATACTCGCCTCACGCACCTGACTGACGGAATGACGTAGCGACTGCTGCATCCCGGTCAGCGCATGGTTAAGGCGTCCCAGCTCGTTGTTGCTGGACGGTGGCAGCACCTGAGAGAGATCGCCCGCAGCGATCTGCTCAAGATGCACAATCGCGCTATCCAGCGGCTGCAGCAGCATCCGGCGCAGCAGTTGCCAGGCGAGCACCAGCAGCAGCAGGGTTAAGGCCACCGCCACGGCGATCAGGATTTTCATTTTGGTTTCGTTATGGGCCGCCTGCACCAGCTGCGCCGCCGTGACCTGATCGGCGAACTGGCTGAAGTCCGTGACCGCCTTGTTGTAGCTGGCCGCCAGCGTCGCCAGGTTGCCTTCCAGCAGCTGGTAATACTCGTCGGTGTATTGCTTGTCCAGAGCGCTCATCATCGGCTTGATGCCCTGGTCGAGATAGGCCTTGTAGCTGGCTGAAATCGCATCCGCCAGCATTTTACCGTGTGCCGTTACCGTTCCGGCATCGATAAAGCGCTTGAGCTGTTGCTGGGAGGAGTCGACATCCGCCTGCGACAGTCTGGTGACGGCGGCGCCCTCTTCCAGCATCCCGATTTCAATTTTTCGTACTGCCAGCGCCGCGTTAGCGCGGGCCCGCATTAAATCTGCATTGCTCTGATAAAGACTGTTCAGCTCGATCCCCTGAATGCGGTTGATGACATCCAGCGAGCGGTTCCCTTTGTTAATTGCCACAATACCCATAAAACTCACCGCCAACAGCAGCAGTGTCATAAATGCCAGCAGTGCCAGCAACCCCGTGCGAAGTGATAACTGTTTCATCTTAATCGTTTCCGTTTATGAGAAAAGGCGAAATGTCCAGCGGCCCTAAAACGGAACAGATATCGGCAGTAACGGACTGAAACTTTAACCCTGATTGAGTGTTATCAGCTTGATCATCACGGAAACATCGATCAAGCTTATCGCCGCTTATCCCCGACCCGGAGAAACACGATGAAAGCAGGCCTGTTTCTGACGCTGCTGCTGACCAGCACGGTGACGATAGCGGGGGATCTGCCGTCAGATGCCTCGCTCGACCGCTGCCTGAATAACGCCCGGACCACGCTGGACATGAACCAGTGTTACGCTGCCGCCAGTCAGGCATGGGATCAGGCGATGAATAAGCAGTACGGCAGGCTGATGAAAACCCTCACCGGCGAACCCCGGGATAAACTGCGTGCCGCTCAGCGCGCCTGGCTGAGCTATCGGGACAGCTGGCTTGAGGCCGGCCGCAGCCAGCTCAGTTCACAGGGCTCTCTGGGCAGCGTGGCGCTGAGCGCCCAGAGTCTGAGCCTGGTGCGCCATCAGGCGCAGATGCTGCAGGCGATGGCAAGGGGCAGTTGCGCCAACCCCGATGACTGCTGATCTGACCCGATTTTGCGCTGGCTGAGGCTGGCGCGTTTACTGACCTTCAGGGAGAAACCATGGCCGCTTACGCTTCAACGCTTATTCTGATTGGCCTCGCCGTGCTGAGTTATTTCGTGCACAACAACGCGGTCACCCTGTCGATTCTGGTGCTGCTGGCAATTAAAGTGACCCCGCTGGCACAGCTCTTCCCCTACGTGGAAAAACAGGGCATTACCTTAGGGATCATTATCCTGACGGTGGCCGTGATGGCCCCGCTGGCCAGCGGCTCTCTGCCGGCCGCCGCGCTGATCAAATCCTTTGCCAGCTGGAAGTCGATTGTGGCTATCCTGGTGGGCATTTTTGTTGCCTGGCTCGGCGGTCGTGGCGTCAGTTTTATGAGCGTGCAGCCGTCGGTTATCGGGGGCCTGCTGATTGGTACAGTGATCGGCGTGGCATTCTTCCGTGGCGTGCCGGTAGGACCACTGATAGCCGCAGGAATCGTTTCGCTGTTTGTGTCGGCGAAGTAGCCTTAGGGCGCATTCCGAAACGCCAAAAAGAGGGCATACTTTCAGAGTCAGTTGGCTATAATAGCCGTCACTCAACATACGACTACTGAAGGAATACCCGATGAGTTTGAACCAGGTGCCAGCAGGTAAAGACCTGCCAGAAGATATCTACGTTGTCATTGAGATCCCAGCGAATGCTGATCCGATCAAATATGAAGTTGATAAAGAGTCTGGTGCCCTGTTTGTAGACCGTTTCATGTCTACCGCGATGTTCTATCCGTGCAACTACGGCTATATCAACCACACCCTCTCTCTGGATGGTGACCCGGTTGACGTACTGGTTCCGACCCCGTACCCACTGGTACCGGGCTCCGTGATCCGCTGCCGTCCGGTTGGCGTACTGAAAATGACCGACGAGTCTGGCGAAGATGCCAAACTGGTTGCCGTGCCGCACACCAAACTCTCTAAAGAGTACGATCACATCAAAGATGTGAACGATCTGCCAGAGCTGCTGCGTGCGCAGATCACCCACTTCTTTGAGCACTACAAAGATCTGGAAAAAGGCAAATGGGTGAAAGTGGATGGCTGGGACAACGCCGAAGCTGCGAAAGCCGAAATCCTCTCCTCTTTCGAGCGCGCGCAGAAGAAATAAGCCTGCAGCCCGTTTGTGAGTCGAAAAAAAAACACCGTCCATCAGGACGGTGTTTTTGTTCAGGCCTCTGGCTCCACATCGCGCTTCAGCCAGTCGCCGCTCGTAATGCGCTGGCGTCCTGCCACTGAGCGTTGATAGACGTAAAGCCATGCACTGCCAAACGGCGTCTGAGTCAGAAAACGTTTGTACTCTCCCCCTTTGGTGCGAAGCGCATCCAGCTCCGCAAGGGTTGAGGCATCAATGCGGTACACTTCACACTGTACCGCGCCGTTGCCCTCAATAACGCCGGGATAATGGCCCAGACTGTAAAGCTCAAAGCCTTCAATCTGGTGATCACCCAGCCACTGCGCATTCGTCATCCAGTGACTGTTTCCCTGTTTGCGCCGTAAACTGCCGTAGACAATTATTCGCATTGCTAAAACTCAAACTGATAGAGCAAATCGAGAGCCTGATCCACACCGGACACGGCTTCCAGATAGAGTTTGGGCATCAGGCGGTAACGCAAGGTTAACGTCGCCAGTGAATCAAATATGCCAACACCGTATTTTACCTGCAGACCCGGCAGTACATAGCCGCTGACCTGCACCTGCTGGCTGTCGCCAACACCCGCAGTATCAAGAGCCAGATTACTGACACCGAAAGTCTCCCCGATTTTACCCACAACCTGCCCACTTTGTGCAACCCCTAAGCCCACAAGCGCAGAGGTGAGGGCGTTACTGTCGCCATCTTTGCCGAGTCCCTGACCGCGCAGCAGATAAGAAAGCGCCTCCTGCTGCGACATCGCCGGGTCGGAGAAAACCTCCGCTTTCGGCTCATCCGCCAGGCCGGTGACGCGCAGACCCGCGGTGACGCCATCTTCGGTGGCATCCGGGTTACGAATCGCCTCCAGGTTGATGTAGGGCTGATCCGGCGGGCCGGCGAACTGCAGTTCACCTTTACGCACGATCAGATCCTGACCGTAAGCGTGGAAGCGACCGGACGGGATGTTGATCTGACCGTTTAAGCCGAGGCCCGACCGATCCTGCACCAGCTTCAGGTCGCCATTCAGTCGCGCTTTCAGACCAAAGGCGGAGAGGCGCACATCGTTGCCGACGTGGATCACCAGATTACTGTTGATCGGAATCGCCGCGGTCTGTGGCGCAATCGGCTTCAGCTGTTTATCCAGCATCACCTCATCCGACGAAACGCCCGTGGCGCTCTCCGGCACTTCCTGCACCGTGATGCGCGCCCACGGAATATCGACCCGTCCATCGAGGTTAAAGGCGGCAGGCGTCGCTTCAAAGACCAGATCCGGCGAGACATCCATGCGCACCATCGGCGGCACCGTGACGCGAACCCGGCTGCCCTGCGCGGCGACGCGGGCGCGCCAGTTGTCGAGCTGGCTCCAGTCCGCATTACCGCTGAGGTTGATGTTGCCCTGGCTGGTCTGCACCAGCCCGTTCAGGGTGGAGCTCATGCCATTGAACACCAGGTTGAGGCTGGCGGCCGTGAGGTCAACCGGCATAAAGTTGCCATCCACATCCACCCCGGTCAGGCCAAGCTGGCCATAGACCTGCGGCTGCTGCACGCTGCCGCCAAGACGCAGGCTGCTGTTGAGGCTGCCTTTGATCTTCTCGCCCTGCATCAGCGCCGGGTTGAGCATCGCCAGTGAGACGTTGCGGATGTTGACGTTACCGCCCAGCGTGCGGCGGCTTTGCGGATCGTCGATCTGCACGTGGCCATCCAGCTGCCCGTTACCGGCAATGCGGATCAGCCAGTCAAGCTGCGCGCGACCGTTTCGCAGTGCGGCATTGAGGTTCAGCGTATCAAAGGCGATCGGCAGGTTATTGCCCTGCACATCCTGTACCACCTTCACGCCGTTACCTTTCAGCGCGACCGTTCCGGTCGGCAGCGCCCCGTCAGCCGTCCAGTTGACGCGCACGTCGCCGCTGAACAGGCCGCTGAGCTGGGTGGCATCCGGCATAAAGGGTTTCACCATCGCCAGGTCAAAGCGGTTCAGCACCACATGGGCATGCCCCTCCGGGCCCGCTTCAACCGGTTCCGGCACGCAGAGGCGGGCATTGGGGTTTTGCCAGCAGTGCGGCCCGATGGTCGCCGTCTGACGGCTGTTGAGATAGTCGATGGCCATCGCACGGGTCAGTCGCCATTCGCCCACCGGCGTATCGAAGTGGGTGTCGTTCAGCGACCCTTTCCAGCGCTGCGTCTGGCGATCAAAGCTGCCGTTGAGCGCCAGCTGGCCGGAGACCGGTTTGCCCTGCACGTTGAGTTTCAGCTGATGCTGCTGCTCATTGCCGTCGGCATTCAGGGTCAGCAGGCTGATGTTCAGCGCATCCTGCTGCAGCTGTTCGACGCGCAGCTGCAGTTTGCCCGCCACCTGTTCCTCAGAGCGCACGTCGCCCTTGAGCGTAACGCGATGAATCCGCATCTGCTGCCAGCGCAGGCCCCGGCCATTGAGATCGGCCAGCAGCTGCGGTGCCTTCAGGGTGCCGCGCGCTTTGATGGCCCCGTTGACGACGCCGCCCAGACCGGGAAGCGCATTGTCGAGCTGCGGCGCATTGATGCTGGCATCCAGATCCAGACGGTCGCCCAGCGACCCTTTGACATCCAGCTGGTTGCGTCCCAGTGCCAGCTTAATGCCCGGCACCGTCCACTGGTTGTAGCTGTTGCCGGTCAGGGAGCCATCTGCGGTGACGGCGTTCTGTTTCACATTCCCTTTCAGTTGCAGCTGCGGCACGCTCAGCTGCCAGCTGCCGCCATAGAGACTGCCGCGGGTGGTGATTTTGCCATCCAGCCGCGCCGGCCAGTCGGGATACTGTTTAGCCGTATTGATCCCCGCCAGCGTCAGTTCGCTGCGCCAGCTGATCGCCTTGCTCCAGTCCACCAGCGCAGTAAGGTCGATGTTGCCCTGCAGCGCAGCCACGCGCAGGCGATCGAGACTGAACTGCTCAACGTTGCCTTTACCGGTCAGCGAGACGGTCGCCGGTGGCACCGACTCCCCCTTCACGGCGGTCTGCAGTGACATCACATAGTCGGTGGCTTTGCCTTTGAACTGATAGTCCAGATTATCGGCCTGATAGGCGACCGGCCCCGTCAGCGGCCAGCGCAGTTTCGGGCTGGTCAGCTGCAGCGACAGCGGCAGCCCCGCCACCGCCAGCTGGGTCGCGGCGCTGAGCTGTGCATCCACCGGGCCGGAGAGGTTCAGCGCCAGCTTCAGCTCGTCGCGCATCGCGCCGTTAAGTTTCAGCGCAATCTTTTCGCCTTTAACCGGGTCGGTGTTGACCGTGCCGTTCAGGGCAAAATCAACCGGCCAGTTATCGGCCAGCGTCGCCTGCCCGCTGCCTCTGAGATTGCCGAGGTCAGAGTCAACCTCCAGCGTGGTCAGCTGCATCTGCCGGTCGGCAGTTTTCGCTTTCATCAGCAGGCGGCTGACCGAAATATCGGTGTCGCCGGTGATGCGCAGCTGTTCTCCCAGGACCTGCTGAATGTCGATATCCAGCGGCAGACGGAAATCGGGCAGCGCGGGCAGCAGCGGTTGTGCGAACATCGCCTGCAGCGTTTCACCCAGCGGTTTCTCAGCCGGATGCGGCTGCTGAACTTTCGGCTCCACTACCTGTTCGTTCACAACTTTGGCTGCTTTCGGCAGCGCAATCAGCAGGCTTTGAATATGGGTAGGATTGAGCGTCAGCGCACGATCCTGCCACTGCAGACCGGTGGTAAAGTCGAGCAGCGAGATCGCGGTGTCATCCACTTTGACATTGATATTGTGCAGGCCAAGATGGCGCAGCGTAATCGGATAGGGCGTGCTGAGGTTGGTCGTGCCGCTCTCCTCTTCCGGCGCTGGCGCGGCAGGCGTCATCTTTTTACTGTCGACCACAACGCTGATATCACGCAGGGAGATATCATTCACGCAGACCGACGAATGCAGCAGGCAGTTAAGGTTCACCGCCAGATGGATCTGCCCGGCATCCACACTGACGCCAGGCATTTCGTAACGCAGACCGCTCAGGGTCAGGTTACGCCAGCCGCCCTCGACCTGTTTGATTGACAGGCCCGGCACCCAGCGCGACGCGCCGTTCAGCACCAGATGCAGCCCCGGCGTGGTGCCGATTAAAAATGCCACCCCACCCAGCAGCAGCACCAGAAAGATCAGGATGCCGATGAGGACCTTTTTCCACAGCTTCATAGTTCTGGCCCCAGTCCTATATAAAATTGCAGTCCATGTGCATCGTCATCCCCGACAGGTCTGGCGATGTCTAATTTGATGGGACCCACCGGTGACGACCAGCGCACGCCGACGCCCGCACCGGTTTTCACGTTACTCTGTCTGATGTCGTTGACCGCTTCACCGGAGTCGACAAATACCGCTCCCCACCATTTGCCGCTGACGTTGTACTGATACTCCAGCGAGCCGGTGGCGAGTTTGGACGCACCGGTGAGTTTGCCATCCTCATCACGCGGTGAGATGTTCTTATATTTGTAGCCACGAATGCTGCGGTCACCACCGGCAAAGAAGCGCAGATCCGGCGGCACTTTTTCAAAGTCGTTGGTTTCGATCCAGCCAAGATTGCCACGCGCCACAAAGCGGTGGCTGTCGCCGAGGGTACGGATCCAGACGTTCTGCGCCTGCAGAATCAGGAAGTCAACGTCTGAACCCCAGGTGGTATCGGAGACGTCCGCTGAGTAGCGCTGGGAGTCGCCCCAGGTCGGCATCAGGCCACCACGCGAACGGGTGCGGTTTACGCTGACGCCGGGATAGAGCAGCATGGTGGTGTTGGTCACGCTGCCCTGAGTAAAGTGATCCAGGCTCCAGCGCAGGTTGACTGCTTTCTGCCAGCCGCTGCTGCTGTCCCAGTTACGCGACATCGCCAGCGTCGTGGTGTCGGCTTTGGTGTCATTGAGGTCGGTGCGCTTCAGGCCGCCGGAGAAGGTGTAATACTGCTCCAGCGGACTTTTCAGCAGGGGCACTTTGTAGCTGAGATCGACCTGCTGTTCCGGCGCGGAAATGTAGGCGCTGGCCGCCAGGCTGTGGCCTCTGTCGTTAACCCACGGCTTTTTCCAGGTGCCTTTCAGGCGCGGGCCGACGTCGGTGGAATAACCGACCCCGGTTTCGATAGTGTTTTCGGTGCGCGGCGACATCACGGCATTCAGCGGCAGCACTTTTGTCTGCCGGCCTTTGCTGAACTCCGGCGCAACGACCACGGAGTTAAACCAGCCGGTGGCGGAGAGGCGACGGTTCAGTTCAGCCAGATCGCGCGAGCTGTAGTAGTCGCCCTTTTCGAACGGCACCAGGTTCTGCAGGTACGCTTCGCGAATCTGCGAGCCCTGAAACGTCACGTCGCCAAAACGGTAACGCTCGCCGCTGTCGTAGTCGATATCCCAGAACGCTTCATGCCGCTCGACCGATACCCCCAGCTGGCTTTTTTTAAAGGTGCCATCGAAGTAGCCATTGCGCAGCGCAAGGTTAGAGAAGCCGCTTTTGAATTTGTCATATTGACCGTGGTTAAGCTGCGCGCCGACTTTGGGACGCCCCTGGGCTATCCACTCTTTGTAGTCGGCATCATTGCGGGCATCCCCTTCCAGCACGATGGTGCTGCCGCCAATTTTAACCGGCGGACCCGGTTTCACGTGCGCGATCAGCACCGGCCGTCCCCCCTGCGCGGGAGCTGGACGGGATTCAAAGTCGATCTCCGGCTCGTAGTAACCCAGCGCGCGCAGGCCTTCTTTTATCGCGACAGAGACGCGTGCACGAAAGCGACCATCATTGGAGACTTCATCGCTGCCGATGGTGGAGAGGCGTGCTCTGACATTTCGCTGCAGATCCCCGGTTAAGCCGTCTACCTGTAATCGCACAGTCGCCGCCTCAAGGGCAGGCGCAGCAAGCAGCAGGCCAGCCATGCAATAAATATGAAATCGTGGCATCTGGACTCCTGTTAATCATGCCGGCCCCTTTTCCGCGGGGCGCTTATTAATCATCTTTGCCCGCACTACCGCAACGGCAACACCCCTATCATAGCCGCACTTTATGCCAAATGGCGGCGTAGCGGTAACATCTAAGTCAAATATCCGGGCTATTGTCGGCAAATGGGGAGATCGATACAACTCCTGCGGCGGGGAATGATCCCGCCCGGAGGACTCACTCAGAGAAATCTGAACCGGTGACTTACTCTCCTGACCGTGACCGGCGGTTTGTCCTCTGGCGGCGTGATGAGTGCTCCTGCTATAATCTGCAGCCACAGGCAACCCGCCTGTTTTCATTTCTGCCCCGACAGCGTTCAGCCTGTCGAACTGGCGCAGACATTTTTGGCACGGATAGCCCTGTTTAACGAGTAATCGCCCCGTTCGCGCTTGCTCACGCTGCCCAGGCCAAAAATGACAAGTGGATAACCCTTTGGATCACTTATGTTAGATAGCTTACTTGTCATTCTTTTACTGATTGTCGTCAGTGCTTTTTTCTCTCTGTCGGAGATCTCGCTGGCAGCCGCCCGCAAGATCAAACTGAAACTGCTCGCCGATGAAGGCAATGTTAACGCGCAGCGCGTCCTGAAAATGCAGGAAACGCCGGGTATGTTTTTTACCGTCGTCCAGATTGGCCTTAACGCCGTCGCCATCCTCGGCGGTATCGTCGGTGACGCGGCCTTTTCACCGGTCTTCAGCAGCCTCTTCAGCCGCTTCGTCCCGCCGGAACTGGCCGAGCAGCTCAGCTTTATCTGCTCCTTCACCATCGTGACCAGCCTGTTTATCCTGTTCGCCGACTTAACCCCAAAGCGGGTTGGAATGGTCGCCCCCGAAACCATCGCGCTGCGCATCATCAACCCGATGCGTTTCTGCCTGATGGTGATGCGTCCGCTGGTCTGGCTGTTTAACGGTCTGGCTAACGTCTTCTTCCGCCTCTTCAAGCTGCCAATGGTGCGTAAAGATGACATCACCTCCGATGATATCTACGCGGTGGTGGAGGCCGGGGCGCTGGCGGGCGTGCTGCGTAAGCAGGAGCATGAGCTGATTGAAAACGTTTTTGAGCTGGAGTCGCGAACCGTTCCCTCTTCCATGACTTCGCGTGAAAACATCGTCTGGTTTGATCTGCATGAGGATGAAGCCAGCCTCAAGAGCAAAATCGCCGAACATCCGCACTCCAAGTTTTTAGTCTGCAGCGGAGATATCGACCATATCGTCGGCTATGTCGACTCCAAAGAGCTGCTGCTGCGCGTACTGGGCAACCAGAGTATGGCGCTGAACAGCGGCCTGCAGATTCGTTCTGCGCTGATTGTGCCGGATACGCTGACCCTCTCTGAAGCGCTGGAAAGTTTCAAAACCGCCGGTGAAGATTTTGCGGTAATCATGAACGAATATGCGCTGGTAGTAGGCATCATTACCCTGAACGACGTGATGACCACGCTGATGGGAGATCTGGTCGGTCAGGGCATGGAAGAGCAGATTGTCGCGCGTGATGAGAACTCCTGGCTGGTTGAAGGCGGCACGCCGATTGATGACGTAATGCGCGTGCTGGACATCGACGATTTCCCGCAGTCAGGCAACTACGAAACCATCGGCGGTTTTATGATGTATATGCTGCGTAAGATCCCGAAGCGAACCGATTTTGTGAAGTTTGCCGGCTACAAGTTCGAGGTAGTGGATATTGACAGCTACCGCATCGACCAGTTGCTGGTCACCCGCATCGATGAACGACCGCCGGTGCTGAACATGACAAAAAGCGAAGACGAGCAGGGATAGCGAAGGGTCTGGCTTATAAAACACTCAGGGCGCCATCGGCGCCCTTTTGATTAGTTGAACTCAAGCTTGAGACGAACGACCTGGCGGTTAATTTCTGACATCACGCTCAGGTGCTGTTTGTCTTTGACGCGCGGGATTAACACTTTCCCTTTATCGAACTCGAACGCGCCAACGTCCTTGATATACAACCTTCCTTTGAACAGCGTTTTGACATATTTCGCTATTTGCAGCGGATTATAGCGCTGGAAGATTTTCATACTGACTGACTCCTGTACATTTTTAAAGCACGCTTCGCCGTTTCCAAAGTAGGTACCAGCCCATGAAGCGCGAATTCGCGATAACTATAGAACACCGAACACTACTGGTGTTCCGAAAAATGAATTTTTTTACTGAGTTGACACATCATTACAGAACAGTCTGTCATGACTCTCATATGACACAGTATAAACCTTCGTTGGTTAAGGAATTGTGGCGGGCATAACAAACCTGACACCTTTCCACGACAGGCGCATCATCCCTGCTTACTATTGCAGTAAAATGACTGACTGGTCTGATCACTTAAGGAAAGTGCGATGCGAAATATTCTGGCCGCCGTGGCGCTGTCATTACTCCTGCCGGCGGGCGTCATGGCCCACGACCTCAGGCTCGATTCCCGCGTGCCCGCCACGGGCGTCAACGACAAAGGCGAGCTGATACTACGGCAGGAGAAGTTTAGCTATAAAAACTGGAATAGCGCGCAGCTGAGTGGAAAAGTTCGCGTGATCCAGCACATTGCCGGGCGCTCCTCCGCCAAAGAGATGAACGCTGCGCTGATTGAGGCGATTAAGGCCGCGAAGCTGCCACATGACCGCTATCAGACCACCACCATCGTTAACACCGATGATGCGATCCCCGGCACCGGCATGTTTGTGCGCAGCAGCATTGAAACCAATAAGCAGCAGTATCCCTGGTCGCAGTTTATCGTTGACAGCAAGGGCAATGTGCAGCACGCCTGGCAGCTGCAGCCGGGCAGCTCCGCCATCGTCGTGCTGGATAGACAGGGCACGGTGAAATTTGTGAAGGATGGCCCGCTGACGCAGGATGAAGTGACAGACGTGATTGCTCTGGTCACCTCACTGCTGAAGGCAGAATAGCAGACGCCCCGGCGGGCGCGAAGCTCGCCGGGGCGTCAGAAGGCCGACTTGCAGCCCGCGTTAAAACAGCGACACGCGGAAGCCGGGGTTCAGGAAAGATTCGCGCGGCGCGTAATCCAGGGTTTTACCCTGCCAGTCATGCACATGCGCGCCTGCGGCCATCGCCACCGCATGACCTGCACCGGTGTCCCAGATATTGGTGGGTCCGAAACGGGGATAGAGCTGAGCTTTCCCTTCCGCTACCAGGCAGAATTTCAGCGAGGAGCCGGTTGCAACGGTCTGATGCTCGCCCAGCTGCTTCAGGTACTCTTTCATCTCCTCATCGTCGCCATGGGAACGGCTCACCACCACCAGCGGAGGTCGTGCGTCACGCACATGAATCTGTTCTCGGTGACCGCCCTCCTCTTTCCACGCCTTTCCCTCTGCTGCAGAGTACATCACACCCAGTGCGGGGGCATAAACCACGCCCAGGATCGGCTTGCCCGCCTCAATCAGCGCAATGTTCACCGTAAATTCGCCGTTGCGTTTGATGAACTCTTTAGTGCCATCCAGGGGATCGACCAGCCAGTAGCGCTGCCAGTGCTGACGCTCTGTCCAGGCGGGCGGATCTTCTTCTGACAGCACCGGCAGATCGGGGGTTAACTGCTTCAGGCCAGAGAGGATCACCTCGTGCGCAGCGATATCCGCGGCGGTCACCGGCGAATCATCCGATTTGTGAGAAACGTCAAGCGGCGCGGCACCGTTATAGACCTGCATAATCGCGTCGCCTGCTTCGCGTGCCAGTTGGCAGATTTGCTCTAACATTTTTCACCTCGTTGTGTCTTTCTGCTGCAGGATCAGCTTTCCGTCAGACAGTGACATTTTAGCAGTTTCGCCTGTTTTGCCCATTTACAGACTGATCAGCGCGACAATTTATAGATATATCAATATCATAGTTACCCATTTATCGCCACGCCTGCGCCACTTTACCCGCCCGGCTGAATCCGGGACTGCCGTCCGATGCGCCAAAACGTTATATCCATCACGTTTTAAAATGACCCACCGGCAGGCTTTTACATTATTTTGAGATCCCCAATTATTTTGCAGCAGGAGCAGGCATGTTTAAGCCCGGCATCGTCTTACTGGCACTTGGCGTTTCCGCCGCCGCACAGGCCGCAACGGTCGATCTACGGATACTGGAAACTACCGATCTTCATAGCAACATGATGGATTTCGATTATTACAAAGACACCCCAACCGAAAAGTTTGGTCTGGTGCGCACCGCCACGCTGATTCACGCCGCACGTCAGGAGGTGAAAAACAGCCTGCTGGTCGACAACGGCGATATCATTCAGGGCAGTCCGCTGGGCGACTATATGGCGGCAAAGGGATTGCGTGAGGGGGAGATCCACCCGGTCTACAAGGCGCTCAACACCCTGGATTACAGCGTCGGCAATCTCGGCAATCATGAATTTAATTATGGCCTGCCCTACCTGAAGAAAGCCCTGGCTGGTGCCCGCTTTCCCTACGTCAATGCCAACGTCATTGACGTGAAGAGTGGCAAGCCGCTGTTTACGCCATATCTCATCCAATCCACCACGCTGGTGGATCGTGAAGGTAAAACCCGGACCCTGAAGATTGGCTATATCGGCTTTGTGCCGCCGCAGATCATGGTGTGGGATAAAGCCAATCTGCAGGGCAAGGTGCGGGTCGATGACATCACGGAAACGGCGCGCCGCTATGTGCCGGAGATGCGTGCGCAGGGCGCGGATCTGGTCATCGCGATCCCGCACTCCGGCCTGAGCAGCGAGCCGTATCACACCCTGGCGGAGAACTCGGTTTACTATCTCAGCCAGGTTGAAGGCATCAACGCCATCCTGTTTGGCCATGCCCACGCCGTCTTCCCCGGTAAAGATTTCGCCGCGATCAAAGGCGCAGACATTAAGAACGGCACTCTGAACGGTGTGCCTGCGGTGATGCCCGGCATGTGGGGCGATCACCTGGGGGTGGTCGACCTGGTGCTGAACAATGACAACGGCAAGTGGCAGGTCACGCGCGGCAAAGCCGAGGCGCGCCCGATCTATGACACCGCAGCGAAAAAGTCTCTCGCCGCAGAAGATCCCGCGCTGGTGAAGGTCCTGGCTGAGGATCACCGCGCCACGCGCGACTTTGTGGCGAAACCCATCGGCAAGTCCGCCGACGTGATGTACAGCTACCTGTCGCTGGTGCAGGACGATCCCACCGTGCAGATCGTCAACAACGCCCAGCGCGCCTATGTCGAGCACTTCATTCAGGGCGATCCCGATCTGGGCTGTCTGCCGGTACTCTCAGCGGCGGCGCCTTTCAAGGCGGGCGGCCGTAAAAACGATCCGGCCAGCTATGTCGAAGTGGAAAAAGGGCCGCTGACCTTCCGCAACGCCGCCGATCTTTATCTCTACCCCAACACGCTGGTGGTCATGAAGGTCAGCGGGGCGCAGGTTAAAGAGTGGCTGGAGTGCTCTGCAGGCCAGTTTAACCAGATCGATCCGCACAGCACGAAAACACAGTCGCTGATTAACTGGGATTTCCGCACCTATAACTTCGATGTGATCGACGGGGTCACCTATCAGATCGATGTGACCCAGCCAGCGCGCTACGACGGCGAGTGCCAGCTGATCCATCCTGATGCCTCCCGTATTCGTCAACTGAGCTGGCAGGGTAAGCCGATCGACCCGCAGGCGACCTTCCTGGTAGCGACGAACAACTATCGTGCTTATGGCGGCAAATTTGCCGGCACCGGCGATAACTATGTCGCCTTTGCCTCGCCGGATGAGAACCGTTCGGTGGTGGCAGCCTATATCAGTGCAGAGACTAAGGCGCACGGGGCAGTCCAGCCAAAGGCGGACAACAACTGGCGGCTGGCGCCGATTGACACATCCACGCCGCTCGATATTCAGTTTGAGACGGCACCGGGTGAGAAAGCGACCGGGTTTATTCAGCAGCATGCGCAATATCCGCTTCAGCCCAAAGGGACAGATGCGACTGCCTTTGCGTTGTGGCAGGTGAATTTACAGCAGAAGTAAGGCAGGAGAAAACGCTGCAACCGGGCGGTTGCAGCGTCCGGCAATTACAGAATTTCCAGCAGTTCCACTTCGAAAATCAGGGTGCTGAACGGTGGGATGGAGGCACCCGCACCGCGCTCGCCATACGCGAGGTTCTGTGGGATCACCAGTTCCCATTTTGAGCCAACCGGCATCAGGGTCAGGGCTTCGATCCAGCCTGGGATCACACCGCTCACCGGGAATTCTGCCGGTTCGCCACGCGCCACCGAGCTGTCGAACACGCTGCCGTCGATCAGTTTGCCGGTGTAGTGCACGCGTACGCGATCCTGACGCGATGGGATAGGACCTTCGCCCTGAGTAATCACGCTGAACTGCAGACCGGATTCGGTGCTGTTCACGCCTTCACGCTGCGCATGTTCCTGCAGGAACGCCTGACCTTCTGCTGCCATGGCTTCGGTGCGCTCACGACGCACGCCTTCAGCGCGTTCATGAACTTCACGCAGTGCGCGATGAACGACATCAACCGGTACGGCAGGCGAGTTCCCTTCCAGCGCGTCGCGCAGGCCCGCGAGCAGTGCTTCTGGCTGCAGCCCCTGCAGACCAGATTCCAGCAACTGCTGGCCAACCTGTAAACCAATACCGTAACTTGCTTGTGCTTCGACGCTGTCGAAAGAAGGGGTAGTCATCTTCGTTCCTTTCACTCTCGGATAAATTCGAACCGGCAGCATAGCAGCGCAGGCCGCTGGCGTAAAATGCCCTGCATCGCAGATGACTTTTCCCGGCGAAAGAGAAACAATAGCGCCGTCAGATTTATCAATGCTGGCAGGCACTTCGCGCCAGTATTGCCCATACTATAACTATCGACGGAATACCCCCGTCTGTGGCACACGAAGAAGAGAGCAACTATGGGCCAGATCGCCCCACGACGCCGCCGGACGCGCGCAACACATATGATATCCCGGCTGCAGACCTGGCTGGCCGCACGCAGGCCAGCGCAGCCTGCCGGAGAGGAGGAACCCCGCATGGCTTCTGAGACGTCATCCCGCCTGCCGACATGGCTTCAGCGAATCTGGCATTTTACCGACGACATCCGCTGGATGGCACCGCTGCCCGCACCGCACCGTCGCGGCATTGTGGCGGCGCTGCTGGTTATGCTGGTGGCGTTTCTCTGGCCTGCCACGACGCCGCGCTATCCGGTCGAGCAGCCGGTTACGCCTTCCGCAGAGAAAGAGGTGCCGATGCAGGCGGATATCTACGATAACACCCCCGCCGGGCAGGCCTCCTCATCACAGCAGACGCCAAAAGCAGACTCTCAGGGCGCGTGGCGCAGTCTGACCATCGCATCCGGCCAGACGCTGGCGCAGCTGTTTCGTGACAACAGCCTGCCGGTCAATGATGTGTTTGCGATGGCGCGGGTGGAAGGCAACGATCAGCCCCTCAGCTCACTGAAAAGTGGTCAGCAGGTTAAAATCCGACAGGATGCACAGGGTGTGGTAACGGGACTGACGGTGGAGGGCGCAGAGGGCCCGGTGCTGTTTACCCGCCAGACAGACGGCAGCTTTATCCGCGCGCAGTAGTTGCGCAAGGCATAAAAACAAAAACGCCGGCACAGGGCCGGCGATTTTGTTGTGCTCAGTTAATAAAATTAACCAGCAACCACTTTCACGGTCAGTTTAGCGAATACATCGCTGTGGACCTGGAAGTCTACTTCATGCTCACCGGTAGTACGCAGAACGCCGTTCGGCAGACGAACTTCGCTCTTCGCTACGTCAACGCCAGCTGCAGTAACTGCATCAGCGATGTCGCGGGTACCGATTGAACCGAACAGCTTACCTTCATCGCCTGCTTTAGACGTGATGGTCACGGTGCCCAGTGCATTGATTTTCTCAGCGCGTGCAGTCGCTGCAGACTGAACGTCAGCCAGTTTGGCTTCCAGTTCAGCACGGCGTGCTTCGAAATACTCAACGTTTTTCCTGGTAGCAGGAACAGCTTTGCCCTGTGGAACCAGGAAGTTACGAGCGTAGCCCGCTTTAACGTTAACCTGATCACCCAGGCTGCCCAGGTTTGCTACTTTATCAAGCAGAATAACTTGCATTACCTTATCCTCTTAAAGTCGTTAATGGACAGTTGCCGATTACTGATGACGATCAGTGTACGGCAGCAGAGACAGATAACGCGCGCGCTTGATGCAGCGAGCCAACTGACGCTGGTATTTTGCACGAGTACCGGTGATACGGCTCGGGACAATTTTACCGCTTTCGGTAATGTAGTTTTTCAACGTTGCG